>Ga0265338_10001292_pt1 | contig 41039 bp, 42 predicted proteins | sample 42126metaG_FD_193579 | JGI IMG/M metagenome (GOLD analysis project Ga0265338, IMG submission 193579) | Rhizosphere microbial communities from Carex aquatilis grown in University of Washington, Seatle, WA, United States - 4-21-26 metaG | ecosystem: Host-associated > Plants > Roots > Rhizosphere... | reverse complement strand
TGAGCCTCGGTCACATGGTCGATGACAACCGCAAGGAGCGCGGACAAGGGGTAGAGCTGCGCACCGACGAGCATGTCGCGCTTCGCGGTGGTAAGGGCGTGCTGATCTCGGCCGATGCGCAGCCTGGCGCGACCGGCAGGCAGCTCGATATGGCCGACGCGCAGGCCCAACTCGACGAAGCCCTTGCGCTGATGCGGGATCTGACCGACAGTGCGCGGCGAGCACGCGCACACATGGCTGAAATCGAGCAGCAACGTCAATTTCTTGACCAGCGTCTTGATGGTCTGCAGAAGTCCGTGTTTCTTGCCTGCGCGCCCGACGGCATCGCGCTGACAAGTGGGCATCACCTGCAGCTTGCAGCTCGGAGCAACCTGACCGTCAACGCGGGTGGGTCGGCGGATTTCGGCTTGCTAAGGAAATTCACCGTGACAGCCGGCGAAGCAATATCGCTCTTCGCGCAGAAGCTAGGCGTGAAATTGTTTTCCGCGCAGGGCAAAGTGGAAATTCAGGCGCAGACCGATGAAATGGCGCTGGCTGCGTTCACGGATCTCACGATCACCAGCACCAACGGCAAGCTCGTTCTTGCAGCTGAAAAAGAGGTGTGGATCGGCGCTGGCGGATCGTACATCAAGATCACGCCGCATGGCATCGAGAACGGAACGCCTGGCGACATTCTCGAAAAATGCGCGTCGTGGGACATAGGCTTAGCGGCCAGTGACAAGTATCCGATGCCTGAGTTGCCAGAGGGTGTCTGCAAGAAATGCAGAGTGGACGCGGCGCGCGGCCAATCAATCAGCATGCCTCACGCATAAGGATCGAGACATGGCCAGCGATGTATTGCAGTCCCAGCGCTTCTCGGAATTGCTCCAATGGTACGAGGCGCTGCGCCAAGGCGACGGGCGTTCGCTTCGGATCTACGCGCTCATGGACGGCGCATTGGACGAAGACATATTCCGCGTTGTCAATCAGCGGGAAGCTGCTTGGCGCAGTCTGTATCGCGAGACGATGTTGGAGGCAGCGTCACCTGCGTTCGGCCCGTATTTGGTTGCCCTGACACCAGAGGAACCCGAGCACGCGGCTCTGATGAAATTACTTTTGCGTCGCGCTCAGGATACCAACCTTGTGATCTGGGTCGTCTCCCGTCAGCGGCTTACCGAGCTCGCCGCTTATCTTCATCAATACGCCGAGGTCGGTCTGCCAGACGGCAGGCGTGGGCTGTTTCGCTACTACGATTCTTCTATTCTCGAAACCTTGCTCCGTGTCTTCACGCAGGAACAGCACGAGCAGTTTCTTGTGCCGTTTCGCGAATTGCGGTACTGGCGCGAGGAGTGGCAGACGGTGGTCGGCATGGATCTCGCCGTGCTTCCTCCCGTGTCGGAAGGCGGCATGACATTGACGGTAGAGCAGCAGAATCGACTGGCTATGGCGACTCTAGCCGAAACTTTCTATCACGAAATCAGGAAAAGATCGTTGGCTCCAGGGTCTGACGTAGACAAGCGTGTCCATGTCGAACAGTTACGCAATCTTATAGACCGCGCGGCGCAACGGTATCTATTGAACAAGCAGGACGAGTTGATGTTATTCGCACTTGTCGGCTTAAAAATTAATCGGACGTTCGATGCGCATCCTGCTGTCGCAGCGAGCCTTGATCCGCGGCAGCGCGGTGATATGCCGTTGCGGGACGTGTTCTCATCGCTGGCAGAGAATGTATGGGACGAATTGTTGGTGGCGGCTAATCTGCACCCAGTCTCAGATAGGTAATGGAGCGATGACTATGCTAAGGACCGCAATACGCTGGGAGAATTTATTTATTTTCGGGTGCCTAGTGGTCCTGATGATAGGCAAGGCATGCTCAAACGAAACGTATGGCCCGTATCACGTCATTGGGTACAACTATACGGACAGAAATATCTTTCTTTTCAATATCGATGACTTTGGGGCTGGCGATTCAAATGCTCACCAGTCGGGGGGCGGAGGAGGCATCACATGCTGTCTTGAAATCCCCCGAAGTGCCAGGACGCTGCACTTCAAGATTGAATACGATTTAACGCGCGAACAATATGACAAGGATCTTCCTACTGACAAGTTTGAGACCGACATTCCAGTGCCTTTCCTACCGAATAAGCACGCCGGTTACATCGAAGTACATTTTTTGCCGAGAAAAAAGATCGAGGCCAAGTGGGTCGATTTTCCGACAAGACCGCATATCCCAAACGCCACTGAGTGAGGTGGATGTATGAGCAGTAACGCGACAGCGATATCGGCTTCTGCCAGTAGTGAAACTGGCCCGTCCGGCAGTGAGTTGCTCAAACGTGCTATCAGCTTCACGCTGACCCAACCTTCAACGCCTCCCAATGGTTGCTACCGCTGTGAGCAGGAAATCTACATTAGCTTTTTTTTTGATGGATTTGGACATAGCCTGGAAGATGCAGAAACGGACAGTAATATTGGGCGTTTATACCGTGCACATAAAGAGACGAAAAGCGATGCGGGGATTTATCGTATCTACTACGAAGGAATGGGCCGGAAACTTTCGACAGAAAGAGTTGGGCTTGCTGCCGCATTAGCAAAGCACACTTACAGCGAGACGAAGAAACTGGCAGAGAAGAAGCTGGTGGAAGCAGGAAAGAATGCCGCGAAGACGGCAGGAAAGAAAATTTTTGACGAGGCGCGTGCATCTGGCGCAAGCCCCGCTATCAAGTCGTCCATTCTCCATGGCGTTGAGTCGCTCAAGGAAGCGTACAAGCCGAGCGCTCTTGCAAACAGCGTAAGGTCGACCCTGAAAGATCCGACTTTCATTGTCTCGACAGCGATTTCGACTGTTGCCAACGTGTTTCCGAGTATTCGCGATAGCGAAATGTCGGCCGCTTCTCTCGGGACGGGGTTTGCATCTCGGGTCGAGGCCGCTTTGGACGATTTTGCAGAGATCGTCATCAAGTTAGCCAAAGACGACGCCAAGCCTCTGAAGACCATTAGAGTCGCCGTCTTCGGTTACGACCGCGGCGCGGTCATCGCAAGGAAATTTGCTAACGAGCTGATCAAGAAAAAGTGCAAGAAGTCCGGCGAAAAGATCACTTATCAGGACATCGAGGTGATCTTTGATTTCATGGGGTTGTTCGATAGTGTATCGAGCGCCTACGGTGATGCATTCTTCGCAAAGGTTCTCGAACCGGCTCTCAGTTTCGTGCCCGGCGATGGATGGGTCGTTCGCGCTGGGACCAAGGGGCTGCGGATGGCCATTGCTCTGGCGAAAAGGTCATTGGGTCAATTCGATACGCCGGGTGAATTCAGCAAGGTCGTGCATCACGTGGCGTCGACGGAATTGCGCTTTTATAAGTTGCTGGATTCACCGCGAAATTCAAACGAAACAGGGAATCTGACGGAGATCGTTTATCCCGGCAGTCAGTCCGACGTGGGTGGCGGCTTTGCCGAGGGCGAGGATGGAAAATCGGCCGAGCTGGCGCGCGTTTCTGCACGGAACATGCTCGATCAGGCATGGGCGTATGGTGTGCCGGTGCGACGGGTCGAAGAACTGAAGGCAGACGGGCTCCTAAAGGCTGCCCAAGAGTTTGAATTCAGAAAAAAAGTGCAGCTTGACGAAAAATTCCTTACAGCTAACGACCTGTTTCGCGCCTACGCGGCGATGTTGCCTGCCGGACAATCCACACTCGAACACCACCTTCTCGCGCACCAGAAGCTGTTCATTTCCTGGGCGCGCACTGTCCATGATCGTACCCATGGCTTAAGCAGCGGCAACAACCTGTTCGTCAACGAGGTTGATACCGACGTCTACAACGCCATATTTAGCGACGCTCCGACTTCCGGTTTCGAAGTGAGGGCGAACTACTACAAGGACGTGTCTGCCGGAACGATACCGGCAGATCTCAACGGCGATAGACGCTCCGTGGACAACATCACCGACCCGACCATTCGGGAATTGGCCACCGCGTGGGTGAAGCCTATCGCGCTGTCGCCCGAAGTGGTCGCGTTCTTTGACAACTTCGTCCATAACACCATCACCCTACTGAACAATGTGTCATTTGGCGACGGCGTGTTTTTGACACTGCGCGAAATCGAAGACAAGAGTCGCAAGGACCAATTGACGGAAAAGGCCAAGGGCGCTGTCACTACAACCCTCCCAGACGTAGACCAGATTCGGCGAGATTCGCTAAAGAAGCGTCAACAAGCCGGGACATGGAGCGAAGGCTCGCAGCGTTACCCCGACCCTCTGGCGCTTGGGCCGTCCAGTGCCGATCTTCTTAATCTCACCAACGTTGAAAAGGATTAAACCATGATTGACCTGATTCGTTTAGGCGATGCCACCGACCATGGCGGTAAGGTCATCAGTGCGTCCTCGACCATGAAGTGTCGCCGCCGCTGCGTTGCGCGTAAAGGAGACATGGTGTCGTGCCCGAAGCATAACCTCAAACCCAACCTGATCATCGATGGCGACGAAAGGATCTCCGACCACGGCGTGCCCGTTGCCCGGCAAGGCGATCGAGCCATGTGTGGCTGTCGCCTGATTTCCAGCCTGACGTGACGCGAGCACGATGCCAGTAGAACTCCCCCTTTCAGGATCGCCTGAGACGGATCGCTCCCTGCCGCGCAGTGTCGTCTGGCTAGGATTGTCGGTCGCTGTCATGCTTGCCGGCGTGATTCACGGCCTGCTGACTTGGCCGAAAACTGAGCCGACTGGTTCGGCATGGTTCTGGGTGCGTATTGTTGTGTTGCCCGCTTTAGGGGCGGCCATTATGTTCTCGCTACGTCTGTGGTACTACGAGGACGAGACCAATCGCATTCGGGCAGAAGACGAAGTCGATCTGGAGGATCGTGAAGATACCGTGCAGTTCGCGACGGAGCCGCTTGCTGTGTTGGGCTGCGCTTACCTGAGCGCGTCTGGCAGCGCAGATGTCGCTGGCAAGATAGCGCGGGGCGATTTTGCACTAGGGGCTCGGTCGTTGCACCCCGGCAGTGATGCCGTCCGTCATACCGCCTTGGCGTTGCTGGATGACGAGGAAGGGGCCGGGCGCTACCGCCCCTGTCTTATAAAGATACTGGATCTGATTGCAGAGACGGTTACTGCGGTACCGCGCAACGTGCCACTAGGCGTGCGCCTGCTATTGCCCGCAGATGCCGATCGGGAAAATTTGCTGGCCACATGGCATGAGTGTTGGGAGAAGAAAGGTCTCCGGCGCACCAAGGCGAAGCTCCTGTCGCCTGCGCAGGGATTGATGGCGTTAGACGAGTGGCTCGACATCCGGGGTGGACCTTCGCTTGAAAAATTCATCCTGTTTGTTGCCGTTCAACTACACGACATCCCGCCTGAGAACAGTGCCGAAGCCGCGGTTGCATTGCTGCTCGGCTGGGCACCCCTTGTGGACCGGCGTGGAATGAAGTCACTCGCACGGCTGCATCGCCCTGTCGAAGCTGAGTCAACGTCGCTGAACGATGTGATGTCCACGGCGTTGCTGTGGGGCGAGACGAGCGCCGTTCACATCAGCGATCTGTGGCAGGCGGGCCTGAAAAAGGAGGACAAGCCTGCCCTCATACAAAGTGCGACTGATCTCTCGCTGGGCATCTCGGGAACTGAGAGCCTTTCGGGCATACACGATATCGACAAAGCATTGGGTAATCCCGGCGTTGCCGCCGGGTGGCTCGCCGCGGCATTGGCGATTGAGCATGCGGCGCAAAGCGGTAAGCCGCAACTGATCGTATGGCGGGAAGGATCGCTTCGGCTCGCTGTCGCGCAACCGGCCGCGAAGGCAATTGAGACGGATTCTAAGGTATGAGTGAACAAAAATTTTCGAGTGACGGGCTTGTGGTGGGAGGGATCACCGCGTTCTTCGGGTTTCTCGCTTACTTCAAGGGTGAAGAAATCTTCCGGCCGCCGTTGCTTTACCTTGTCGTCGCCCTGGTGAGCGGCGCGACGATGCTGCTGTTTCGCTTCGCCTTTGTCGGCGGATGGCGGTTTGCGGCTAGATATGCGTCGAACCGCAAGCCAGAACGGTACAAACGGGATTCGCAAGCCAGGGTGGGAGCGGCCAAGGCGACGGATACGAATCTGACGGCGCATCACTGCGAGAACCTCAAGCTGACGTTGCAGCAGCGTCATGGGCGGGGTTGGCGCTATCGGGACCGCTGGGTGGTGGTTGCCGGCGACCCGCAGCTCGTCGAACGGTTGGCACCGGGGCTGACTGAATCGGCCTATGCGATCACCCGCGGCACGGTCCTGTTGTATGCGAGCCAGACCGGAGACCGATTAGATCCCGCGTGGCTTGAGCAGATCCGCCGCCTGCGTCGTCGGCGCCCGGTCGACGCAGTTGTCGCGATCGTGCGCGCCGAAAGTGGCAACAGGCAGGCGTTCGACACTGAGCGCACCGCATGGCGTCTGCTCCAACACGCTCGTGCTTTGCGCTGGGCCGCACCAACATACCTGCTGAACATGACCGACTTCGGCGGTGAGACGTTAGACCCAGATGAAGCGATCGGTTGCACTTGGTCGAACGCGCGGACTCGGCTCGAAGAGGTTGAGGGGTCGTTGCGCGATCTCTCGAACGACCTGGCTGATGCCGGTGTGGTGCGCCTGACGAAAGATGCCGCCGACCGCTACCCCGCTGAACTGTCGCAGCATATCGCGCAGTACGGCCGGGGATTATCGGAACTCGTCAAGCAGATCGGTCAGGCACGTATGTGGCGTAGTGCCGTGCATGGCGTGCTCTTCACACCGCTACTCAAGGAACGCTTTGCATCCGAAGAGGACAGTCCGACGGAAAAGCACGAAGCCGATGCGTCCGCGCAGCGCACCGTATGGCAGACCGTCGCCGAGCACAGTCGCCGCATGCATGGTCGCCGCGTCGGCTTCTCGTATTCGACCTCGGTTGCGTGGCTCGTGACTGCGTTGGCCGCTCTGTGGATTGCCGGCACCGTACTCTCTGGCTTCGCAAACCGCGCCGCAACCCGGAACGCGACGGATACGCTGACGAAACTCTCAAGCGCGCAGGACCTAACACAGGCCACGCTCACGCTGAACAGCCTGCAAAAGCAACTCGACACACTCGAGTACCGGCTGCACGACGGCCCTGCATGGGCGACACGCTTTGGCCTGAATTGTGACGCAGCGCTATTCGCCGCGCTGTGGCCGAGCTACGAAAGCGGGGTGAACCGCATCGTTGTCGGCCCCATCCGCGCAAAGTTAGAAGAGCGCCTGAGGCAACTTGCGTCCCTGTCGGACGTCGAAATTGCGAGCGGTGGCAAAGCACAAATCCAATCAGCCTACGATACGCTCAAGACGTACCTGATGCTTGCGGTGCCCGAACGCGCCGACGCAGCATTTCTGACGCCGCAACTCATCGCAACAGCGGTGCCCGCGCGTCCGGTTAGTTCAACGCTGAGTGAGGGCGCATGGCAGGATTTGCGTCAACAACTGATCACGTTTTACGCGAACCACCTTGCGCAACGCGTGACGGGCGGCGGTACGTCGCTCGCGATCATCCCCGATGCGTCTCTCGTCAACGCGGCGCGCCAGACGGTGATTGGCGTGCGAGGTATCCAGAACTCGACCGACACGCTCTACCAGCAGATCCTTGATGACGCAAAGTCGAAATATCCGCCGGTGTCGCTCGCGCAACTGCTGAGCAACGCTACGCAGGAAGCTTCCTTTGGCGGCACCAACAGCCGGGGTCTGTTCAACACCACGGCCACTGTGCCGGGCGTCTTCACGCGCGCTGCGTGGGACGGACGCATCTCGAAAGCAATCGACGAGGCCAGTGAACAACGCAGTGTTGCCGGCGACTGGGTACTGTCGGATGCGCAGACCGGCGCGGCGTCGACCGCCTCGTTAAAAGCCGAATTGCGGCAGCGCTATTTCAGCGACTATGCCAGCGCCTGGCAGGAGTTCCTGAACGGCATCCGCTGGCAGCCTACGCTGACGCTGTCCGGCACGGTCGACCAGTTGATGCTATTGGGCGATCCGCAGCGCTCGCCGCTCGTCGCGTTGATGCGTGTCGTCGTGTATCAGGCGGGGGCTGGCGCGACGTCGCAGTCGCTTTCGGACACCCTAGTCACCAAGGCGCAACAGCTGGTCGGAGCTGACGAGAAGGATCCTTCGAAGATCGTCCGGTCGCAGAACATTGCACCGCTCGCTTCCGCATTCGGTCCATTGTTACGACTAGCGGGCAGTGATGCGAGTGTAGGCAGCGTCGATAACGGCAATGCGGCTACGCAAATGCCCGCGACCGGAGACCTGAGTCTGGCGCGCTTCCTGGAGCGCGTGACCGCGATGCGCCTGAAACTACAGCAGATCACGATGAGCAGCGATCCCGATGCGATGTCGCGTGCTGCGGCGCAGGCGGTCCTGCAGGGCAAGACGTCTGATATTGCCGACAGCCGCGACTACGCGAGCCGCGTGTCCGCCAGCCTCGGTGAGCGGTGGGCGGGCTTCGGCGATCTCTTCGAACAGCCGCTCAATCAAACATGGCAGGTTGTACTTCAGCCGGCCGCATCGAGCTTGAACGACACGTGGCGCACGGCGATCGTCGCCGATTGGGACAAACGTTTCGGCGGTCGCTATCCATTCGCCGACTCCGAAAACGACGCATCGCTGCCGGAAATGGCGCGCTTCATGCGGCCGGACAACGGTGTAATTACGCAGTTCGTGACATCGCAGCTCGCGGGCGTCGTCGAACGCCAGGGCGACCGATGGGTGCCGGTACAAGGGGCGAACTCGAGCGCACTGACCGTCGATCCGGCGTTCCTCGCCGCGCTGAACAAACTCGCACGCGTTTCAACCGTGGTGTTCCCGTCTGGCGACGCACATGTGCGGTACGAACTGCGCGGGGTACCAACGCCCGGCATCACAGACATGAAGTTTGTGCTGTCTGGCCGCGAGCTGCACTACTTCAACCAGAAGCAAGAGTGGGTCCCATTCGTCTGGCCGGGCGATACGCTGGAAAACATCACGCGCATCGATTGGGAGACGCAGCAGGGCGGCTTGCGCTCGGGGCTCGACATGCAGGGCCGGTTCGGTTTGATCCGCCTACTCGAGCGTGCCGAAGTCACCCCGCAGGACAACGCACGGACTCTGCTCTCCTGGACACCCGACCAGAGCATCGGCCTCCCGCTGCGCGTCCAACTACGCAGCGAAGCCGGGGCCGGGCCGCTTGACGTGCTCGCGCTACGCCATTTCTCGTTACCACAACGGATCTTCGTGACGACCTCGGCGAAAGCGCTGCAGCAGCAGACCTCGGCCCGTCCACCGTCATTAGCGTCTGTGGCGATCGCCGCAACCCAAACGATGCCGCTCGAACGCTGACCCTCTCACCAGAACGAATCCTCATGAACCACGACGACCCGATCCTGCGCTACTACGAAGCCGAAATGCGCTACCTGCGCGAGGCCGGCAAGGAGTTCGCGAAAACGCATCCCGACCGGGCGCGCATGCTCAACCTCGATCGCGTTGGCGATCGCGATCCCTATGTCGAACGCTTGTACGAGGGGTTCGCGTTCCTGACCGGCCGTCTACAGCAGAAGCTTGACGACGAACTTCCGGAGCTGACAGAGGGACTGGTAAGCCTCCTATGGCCACACTACCTACGCATGATCCCATCGTTGTCCGTGGTGGAACTCACCCCGCTGGTCAACAAGCTGCAGAAGACAGAAATCATTCCCGCTGACCTGCCGGTGCGCTCGGCGCCCATTGCGATGCCGGCAACCTCGGGTTCGGAAGGTGTTACACCCCGGACCGTTCAGTGCGCCTTTCGCACCACGCAACCCGTGGCATTGCAGCCGATCCGGCTCATTCATGCCGGGCCAGCCGTGCGTCACGACGGGCGCTCCGTGATTCGTCTGCGCTTTGAAATCGATCCCTTGACGCACAGAGATGCAACGGATCTCTCACGCCTGCCGCTCTACCTGAACGCGGATCTACCGACGGCGTTCGCGATGCACCTCGCACTCACACGCCAGGTGGACTCAATCACCTGGCGCATTCCCGAAGTGCGCGATGGCGAGGCGCTCCCGCTCGCAGGCATAAAAATCGAGCCCGCAGGCTTCTCACCTGAAGAACGCCTATGGCCCAAAGCAGAAATGGCATTCTCCGGTTATCAGCTATTGCTCGAATACTTCACATTTCGCGAGAAATTTCTATTCGTCGACTTGTGCGGTCTGGATGTGGCAAAGCTCCCAGAGAATCCGACCAGCTTCGAGCTAGAGATCCTGCTTCAACACCCCTATCCGTCCGACCAGCACTTTACCGCGGAGAACGTGCGCCTCTTCTGCTCTCCGGTCATCAACCTGTTCTCGCTGGGTGCTGCGCCGATCCACGTCGATCATAGCGAGACGGAATATCGTGTCGTGCCTGCCGGTCATCAACGCGAACATGTCGAGACATACTCGGTTGACGCAATCGTTGCATTCGATCACAAGTTCGCACAGCGATTCGAGTACGTCCCGTTTTCCACGTTCCGCCACCGTGGCGGCATGCTGCGCCACGAAGCACCCGAACGCTACTTCCACACCCGCGTGCGGCAGAGCGTCACCGGTCTGCACGACACCTGGGTCATCCTCGGTGGCCATGCCTGGGAGACGATGGAGGATCTACCCGAAGAAAACCTGTCACTAAGTGTGACTGGCACGAACGGCATGTTACCGAGAAAGGGCCTGCGTGAAGCGAGTATCAATGAACTGGGTGGGACCACGACGAACGTCGCCGCCGTGCGTAATCTGGCGGCGCCGACCTTGCCGCTGTATCCGCCGACCAGCGACCGTTTCCAATGGCGGGTGCTCTCGCATCTCGCACCAAACTTCCTGTCGATGATGGACGCCGAAGTACTGCGTGGCGCACTGGCACTTTACGACTGGACTGGCGACGAGCTCAACCGTCGGCGTCTCGCGGGCATCCTGCATGTGTCGGAAGAGCTGCTCGAAGAGGTGTCAGGCGGTTCGGTCGAGCGAGGCGTGCTGATCGAGGTGACGTTAGATAGTCACGCGTTTGCAGGAGAGGGCGACGTGATGCTGTTCGGTGAACTGTTGCACCGTTTCTTCGCGCTGTATGCCGAGATCAATCTGTTTACGAAGCTCGCGATCGTCAGCCTGCCAACGCAAGTTCGTACCGAATGGCCGCGCAGCAAGGCGCGCCGCTCCTCGCTATGAAGCCACGCGATTTGCCAGATCTCGAGCCGCTGCTCGCGTCGCTGCTTGCGCGTGCGCCGACCATGAGCTTCATGCAACTGTGCCAACTGCTTGACGTGGGCGCGACCGACAATTGTGGCTTCGGTACGCGTGACACGCCCGAGCACGAGCCGGTTCGGTTCGGGTCTTGGCCACGCGTGGGTTTTCCCGCAGGCGAAGTGGCGTCAGTTGAATTTGATGACGGGTCGGGCCCATTCGGGGTCGCCACTGTGCCGACGGTGCGCACGACGTTCATGGGACTATACGGCGTGGATGCAGCAATGCCCTCGCACATGATCGATGACATCGTGCTGCGCAAGGAAGGGCATGAAGCCGTCGAGGCGTTTCTCGACCAGTTCCATCACCGCATCGTGACGTTGCTGTATCGCGCATGGAAAAAATATCGCTACCCGATCGGCTTCCGCCCTGGCGGCACCGACGCGCATTCGCGCAATCTACTGTGTCTCGCGGGCTTTGGCTGGGGCGAGAAGCCCGCACGTGCGGGACTGCCCAACTCACGAGTGCTCGCGCTGCTGGGGCTGCTGATTCAGCGTACGCGCACACCGGAGGGACTTGCGGGCGTCGTCGCGCTGGCGGTGCCGGGCGTCGAGGTACGTGTTGACGAGTTCTATTCGATGCTCAGGCGTGCGGGCAAGCCGCAGCCGCTCACGTCGACCGGCAAGATCGATGATGCGCAAGAACAAGGCGAACGTCGCGGCCTCGGTGGTGGCTATGTGCTGGGAGCACGTCTTGCGTATCGCAGCCGGGCGGTACGTGTGACCTTGTGGCCGGCGAACGCTGAGCAGGCGCACGATCTGTTGCCCGGCGCTCGACTCCATGCTGAATTGATGGCGTTCCTGCGGCTCTACGTCGGCACGAAGGCTGACGTGTTCCTGCGCATGGAAGTGTCGTCAAAACTCGCGCCCGCACCGCGGATCGGGTTGGCGTCGGCCGGACCGGCGCCTCGCCTGTCGTGGACTACCGTTCTGCCGTCTGAGCACGAACAGATGATGACCATTCCGCTGGGCTGCTACGAAGCGTTTCCCACCTCCGCGCCCAATCCACACCTCGATCCCGCACGTACATCCTGAATCCGGAGTTCTCATGGCCCGACCTTCAACTCTTATCGCGCTCGCATCCAGTCTAGTGCTGTCTGCCTGCGGCGCCTGGCAGGCTGCATCCGATACGACCTCGAGCGCGTATCACGCGGTCCTCTTCAAACAGGTCAAGGTGCTGGACGTTGATCTGACGGCCCGCGCCTCGATCAATCCGGATGAGGCGAACCAGCCTTGTTCGGTTTCCGTGCGGGTGTATCAGCTCAAGGACCGTAAGCTTTTTGACGCGGCATCCTACGATGACCTGTTGAAGAACGACAAAACCGTACTGGCGCAGGATCTGCAGGCGAACGTCGCCAAAGTGGTCGATCCTGGCGCGTCCGCGAGCCTTTCGCAGCCGATGCGGCCAGATACGAAATATGTTGCGATCGTCGCGTTCTACCGAGACCCGAATCCAGACCACGCTTGGCGTCGGGTGATCCCCAAGAAGAAGCTTTCTGCGAACGCTGCGCTGAAGGTCGAACTGGTCGGCCGGGAGCTGGTTGCGGCTACTGACTAGAAAAAAGCGTGTGGCGCTGAGAGAACGCGCCAACGGCTCGGAGGTATCGCCGGTTTGCCAGTTTCGGTGTTCCCGCGAAGTGTCAGGCTGAAGGCGGCGCAAGCGGGACCAGGAACCCGAGGCTCCGTGTCTCGCGCGCCACGCCGAGCGGAGCAGGCGCTAGATGAAGAGGTTTATTACCGGTATAGCGTTCTTGGATGACGATTGCGTTTGCGACTGCGATGCCGGCTGTTGCGCTTGAGCCTGTACCTGCTGTTGCTGCTGCTGTTGTTGAGCCTGCATCTCCTTCTTCATGAGTTAGGTAACCTCTTTTTCCACCTTCGCGCGCTCTTGCGGCGACATGCTTTGCAACTGCTGCGGAGTAATGCCAAGCTGCGCGAGGATCGAGTCATACATCCGCTGTGCCGGAGTTTCGTTCAGGTAGCCGTTCAGTTGGCCGAGCAGCGACTGGAACGACGGGGCGGCGCCGTTGCCAGCGACATTTGACGAAGCGGTACTTGCCGCATTGCCGGTGAGCGGCGGGGTAGCGTTGGAAACTTGCATGACGAACGGGCTCCTGTGCGAGGTCGGACTGCGTTGAGGGCTCTGCATTTTGCAGTATGCGCCTCACCGTTTCTTGTCAAATCCTGGAAAAACCGTGGATTTGCCCCCTATTTCTGACGAATGCTTGTTAAGAGCACCGTCCAGCGGGTGCTGAGCGTTTTCGTGGCGTAACTGACCGGAATCGGCAGCCTCTGGTCACGTATGACCCGCCGGATCTGGGAACTCCATCAACCAGCGACCATCGCCACCCTCAAGTTGAGGATGGACGAGCCGTTAATTGAATTCAATCGAGCGCATATACAACGCGCGCCGAGCGGGTCTCGCGACCTTCCGAGTCGGGGATAGGCAGTAAGTGGCTACGCCAACGACAACGATCGGTTCACCAAGACTACGCTCGCGGTAGAAAACGAACGACACATGACAAATGCCGCGTTGGCATTCATTTATAGCACTGGAAACGATGGATATCTCGCGCAAACTAGCCGCCGTGGCCGCACTGTCTATACTAATCTCGGGGGCGAGTTTCGCATCGACAGACGGAGCGCTGGCGAAGAGGCCCGTGTTTCAAATGTCGTCAGATACAGCCACGAAACTGATGAGCGCAGTTCGCATAGCGTCGAGTAAGCTGCGGACTGGTGATATCAAGGGTGCTGAAGCCGATTTCATCAAGATTAGTCAGGCGCCGAGTCTTTCGAATGCATCGGTGCAACTGCGCTATGTCGTCTATGCTCTGCTGGCTGCTTGCGAGTTGGCTAAAGGGCACTCTACGGCCTACTTAAAGGGAGCTAGGTCGATTGACATGAGAATCTATAGTGTCGCGGGCTATCTTGTCGGTCTGGGCCTGGCATTCGTCTCGTTAAAAACAGTCCTTTCTGATTGGTATCTAAACGAACGTCTCGTTTATTTAGCTAGCGCTCTCGCTGGCGGAATTATCGGCCAAGTACTCGCATGGCGGAAATGGCGCACTCTCTTGAGAATGTCGAAATAACCTTGTTGAAGTACCACCGCGGGTCTCGGGATAAAAAGGCGCCGACCACCGGCGCCCGGGAAGCCTTAATGCTTAGCGACCAGCACTCTGGCCGCCGTCGACGTGCAGGATTTCTCCCGTAACGAACGGTGCCGAATCAAGGAACAGGATAGCGTTATCGATATCGCTCATCTCGCCCATGTGGCTCATCGGATGGAAGGCACCGAGCATTTCGTGGTATTCCGGCGGGTTCATTGGCGACTTGATGATCCCCGGCGCGACAGCATTCACGCGAATACCTTTCTTGGCGTACTCAATCGCCAGTGACTTCGTGGCCGCGTTCAGACCGCCTTTCGTCAGGGCTGCCAGTACCGAATAGATGCCGCTGATCGCATGGTCCACGACGCTGGTGGTCACGCTAATCACATGGCCGCTCGAATGCTTTTCCATTTCGGCAATGGCGAGTTGCGTGATGTAAGAGAAGCCAGCCAGATTCACGTTCATCACAGCGGCGTAGTCGTCGGCGGTGTTTGGAGGCTTTATGATTCATGGCGCTGGAATCGAGTATGCTCGGTCGTTAAAGACAAGCCAAGGTGAGTGAGGATGGCATCCAGACACGAAGTGAAGCGATACAGGGCGAACCTTTCGGACGAGCTACATAGCGCTGCGTTATACGACACGCTTGCAGAGGTCGAGAAGGATGATACGCGCAAGCAGGTTTATAACGACCTTGCGAACTCTGAGCGCAAACACGCGCAAGTGTGGGCTGACAAGCTAAAGGCAAACGGCGTTCATCCGAAGGCCACTGGGCAAAGTGTGAAAACACGTCTTATGCGGAGTCTGGTCCGCGTGTTCGGCGCGGGTTTCGTATTGCCAACGCTGGCTGCGGCTGAGTATGCAGACCGCAACAAATATGACGGCCAATCGGACGCCGGCCGCATGTCTGCAGACGAGCATCACCACGCTGCGGTCGTGCAGACTCTCGCCGGCCGTGGCGAACCCGGCATGTCGCAGGGTGCGAAAATTGCCTCGGCAGAGTCGTGGCACAGGGGGGTATCATCGGGTAACGATTTGCGCGCCGCGGTGCTTGGCGCCAACGACGGGTTGGTCTCCAATTTCTGTCTGATCATGAGCGTAGCGGGCGCGGGAACCGGCAACAAGGCAATCTTGCTGACCGGATTTGCCGGGCTGATCGCCGGGGCGTGCTCAATGGCGCTGGGCGAGTGGCTTTCGGTGACCAACGCCCGTGAACTGGCGGGCACGCAGATTGCCCGCGAAGCGGAAGAACTGGATATCTCGCCAGAGGCCGAGGAGCACGAATTGATGCTCATTTATCGGGCCAAGGGGTTGGATGCCGACGAAGCGCGGCGGGTGGCATCCCAGATGATGCGCGACAAGGACAAGGCGCTCGACACCTTGACGCGCGAGGAACTCGGACTTGACCCGGCGGAGCTTGGAGGCAATCCCTGGTCCGCGGCGGGGGTTTCCTTCTGCCTATTTTCTTTGGGTGCGATTTTCCCGGCGATGCCGTTCCTGTGGACGCACGGGGTCGGTGCAATCCTGCAATGCATTGGTTTGAGCACGCTCGCCCTTGCATCGATCGGCGTCTTCACGTCACTTTTTAACGGAAGAAGCGCTGGCTTCTCCGCGGCCCGGCAGGTTGGAATCGGGCTTATTGCCGCAGCGTTCACATTCGGTGTTGGACGGATTCTGGGCGTCTCGATCTCTTGAAGAGTATTCGCGACGCGAGCTGCGTTCGACGATAGACAGTCTCGCCAATCAGACCTGTACCAGTCAGCTTGGCGCCGAAGCATAGTTGACTCGCGGGAACAATTGAATTGCCACGAGCTATGATGATTTCGCGTCGAAACTTGTCCAGAATGGAAGGCATCCCCGATCGCGACCGAAGCGTCTGGGGCGCGGTTAGTTGATGCGCGAGCCGGAGACGCTCGAGCGTGCGAGCGCGAACCTACGCTGTGTGCTGCTGCTGCCCCGTATCGAACCGCTGACGCAAACAGATGATCATCATCAGGAAAGCAATGAAACAACCGATCAGAATCGATTTTGTCTCCGACGTAGCGTGCCCGTGGTGTGCTGTCGGTTTATCCTCGCTGCAACTTGCACTGTCACGGCTTGGCGATGCCGTCGACGCCGAATTGGTCACGCATCCCTTCGAACTGAATCCGCAGATGGGAGAGGACGGCGAAGACCTTGTCGAACATATCGGAAGGAAATACGGGCGCACTCCGGAACAGGTGGCCCAAGCGCAGGCCGAACTCCGGCAGCGCGGCGCGGAGGTTGGTTTCACCTTCGGCCCGCGTAAACGCATCTATAACACCTTCGATGCACACCGCTTGATGCATTGGGCCGGTATCAAAGGCAAACAGGTACAGCTTAAACAAGCGCTATTACAGGCCTATCATGGCGAGGGCAAGGCCACGAGCAGCCGTGACGTTCTGGTCGATGCGGCGCAATCTGTGGGACTTGACGGCGCTGAGGCGCGTGCTGTTCTGGAAGGAGGCGACTATGCCAATGAGGTTCGCGCAGAAGAAGAGAAGTACCAGGCAATGGGCATCCACTCAGTGCCCTCTGTCATCTTCAATAACCGCTACCTGCTGACAGGCGCACAACCGGTCGAAGCATTCGAGAAAGCCATTCGGCAGATTCTGGACGAAACGTAATGTGACTTCGGCATCGACTCTGGTTACGTGTTAAGTCCTCTTGGACCGAGAGCCTGTCAACACCTTGGCCATTTCAGTCGTGGTTCCCCAGCCTAGCTTCTCGTAGAGCGGCCGCCCCGTTGCAGTCGAATGCAAAACCGCATACTGGAGGTTGCGCTCGCTGAAGGCGATATCGGCCAAACGCATCAGCTCATGTGCAAGCCCTCGCCGTCGATACGCTTTTTCCGTATACACATTCAACACGTAGCCTCGCTTGTCCTGGGCTGGATGCAAAGGATGGGGTGGCCAGTCGATGGACATCAACCCGATCCCGGCAACGGGCAGCTCATTGTCGAGCAAGACGTAACCAAAATACTAACCGTCACGCAGGCGAGGGCGCAGCCACTCCGGGCGTGGCGGCCGGTGCCAAGCTCGTCGTCGATGGTCGCGGCCATACCGTGCCGGGCCACGAAGAGGGCTTCTTTCTCGGCGGCTCGCTCTTCGACGACGTGAAGCCCGATATGAGCATCTATCGAGAAGAGATTTTCGGGCCGGTCCTGTCGGTTGTCCGCGTGCCTGACCTCACGAGTGCGATAGCACTCGTCAACGCGCACGAACTGGGGAACTGCGTTTCGCTTTACACATCCGACGGCGGGGGGGCGCGCACATTCTCCCGGCAGATTCACATCGGCATGGTGGGCATCAACGTGCCGAGTCCGGTGCCGCCGGCGTGGCATTCGTTTGGGGGCTGGAAGCGATCGCTGTTTGGCGATCATCACGCGTACGGCGAGGAAGCCGTGCGCTTTTATACACACTACAAGAGCATCATGCAGCGCTGGCCCGACAGCATCGCAAAAGGTGCGGAATTCGCGATGGCCGCGGCCAAGTAAGCCGACATTCCGCCGTCTGAATCGGTACTCCGGCTAATGTGTTCATATGATTCAAAGGTCGAATTTTGCGAACTGAGGTATTCCATGCAGGAAGAAAAAATACGTGCAGCCCTGAATGCGCACTGGCAAGCGTCGGCGGCCGGCGATCTCGACGCTGAACACAACATTTACGATGATGACGCCATCTGTGATTATCCCCAATCAGGTGAACGAATCCACGGGCGGGTTAACTTGCAGGCGCTGCGGGGTCATCACCCAGGCAAGCCGTCAGGGTTCGGCGTCAGGCGAATTCAAGGCGAAGGTAATCTCTGGGTCACGGAATACAGCATCACCTATAACGGGCGGGCGGCTTACACGGTAAGCATTATGGAATTCCGCAACGGCAAGGTGGTTCACGAGACCCAGTACTTTGCGGATCCTTTTGATGCACCGGGGTGGCGAAGTCGATGGGTTCGGAAGATCGCGTGACCGTGGGTCACTTGCTACGCGACGCTCCCAGTTGTTCCCTGCCAGGAGTACGGAGCAATTTCCTCATACTGAAAAGGATCAATCATGAATCTCATGCGTGTAGGCTCGCAGCCATCGACGAAAGGCCCTGAAGCGTGCTTTACGGGTGCTGTTCGAATCGACCCGTTAAACTCTCCGCCAGAACCTGCGCGCGTCTCTGTGGTGAGCGTGACGTTCGAACCTGGCGCACGCAGCGCGTGGCATACCCATCCTTTGGGACAGACGCTAATCGTTACCGCAGGCTGCGGATGGACTCAGTGCGAAGGCGAACCCATCGTCGAAATTCGTGCTGGCGACGTGATCTGGTGTCCGCCGGGTCACAAGCATTGGCACGGCGCGTCTGCTACTACCTCCATGACCCACATCGGAGTTCAGGAAACTCTGGAAGGCGTAAGCGTCGTTTGGATGGAGAAGGTGACCGATGCGGAATATGCGGTTGGGCCTACTGGCGGTGAGCATGCCAAAAATCACTAACGCTGCGGCGTTACGCTTCTAATGTGCATCGATCGATGTCCGGCGCCGGGGCCCATGTCCCCGGCTGCCAATCAAGAGACCGTTGCCGATTCCGATCGTCTGATGGTCATCCTCAGCATTTTTTGGCCCTGCAACACAGTGCGCGACGCCGAGACGGCAATTCTTTGCGCTCTATGCGAATGTACGAGGCTGCATTCGTAGGGCATCGGACCCAGCGCCCAGTACGGCGGTGGTGGGGCAGGGCAAAGTAGCATATTCATATGCTGCGCCCCTGGGGGCCCTGATTCGCCAGGGGCCGCCTTCCTGAAACATGCTTCAAACCTTTACAACTGAGGCTTGATAGATCTCGTCGATAGACTTCTCGAGCGCCGCGTCGAACTCACTGTCGCTCATCGATTGCTTGAGCTCGTTGATCAAAGCCCTGGAGAAGCTGGCGATCATGCCGTGATTCGAGGCGAGCCGTTTGCACGCATCGGCGCGCGTGTAGCCTCCGGAAAGCGCGACTACCCGTGCAACACGCGGGTGCTCGATCAGCGGACGATAGAAATCCGCTACGTCAGGTATGGTCAGCTTGAGCATGACACGACCGCGATCCGGCAAGGCGTCGAGACCTTTGGTCAGTTCCGCGAGGAGGGTAGCTTCCGCCGCTGGCTTGTCCGGGCTTTTGATCGAAATCTCAGGTTCCAGTATCGGGATGAGACCGTGCGCGTCGATCTGCGCTGCCAGTGCGAACTGTTGCTTCACAATCGCAGCGATACCGTTTTCCGAATTCAGGTTGATCACCGACCGCATCTTGGTGCCGAAGATACCGAGCTTGCGGGCCCGATCGAGCAGCTCGTCCAGCCCGGGTATCGGCTTCATCAGTTGCACGCCGTCGGCTTCGGTTTCCAGGCCCTTATCCACCTTCAGGAACGGCACGACGCCGCGCTCCTCCCACAGGAAGGTCGGAACGGGCTTCCCCAATGCCTGTCCGTCCATGGTAGCTTCGAACAGAATGGCTCCAATGACCTTATCCCCTGTAAAGGCGGGCGCGGTGATGATGCGCACCCGCATCTCGTGTATCAATTTGAACATCTCGGCGTCGCCGCTGTAGGCACTCTCTGGAATGCCGTAAAGCCGCAGAGCGCCGGGGGTCGATCCACCGCTCTGATCCAGTGCCGCGAAAAAGCCCTGCTTTTCACAAACTTGCGCCAGCATTTTCCCATCAGCCACGATCACCTCCCTCTTTCGTCAACGGAATATCGGACCAGCACGTCTGGTCGGGACACATTGCGTTCAATACGTCCAGTGTACTGATGTTAGCGCAAATCTCAGAGACTTCATGAAGCGACGGTTGCCGGCGTCGCCCCCGATGCCGACACTGCGCACAGAATGTCCCGACGTTCCGCGATCAGGTCAGCAACGAGGCCACCACCACTCGACAAGCCGACCATGCCCAACTCCTTGATGCCGTACTTGGCCTTGATCTCTCGATCGCGGGCTGCATGACTTCGGTCTCGTGGTGGGTGCGCTAGAGCGAGGTCTGACCGCTGCTCCCTTCCATACCCGGACGGCCTCAGTTACCAAACGAACGGAATCAATCGATATTTCACTTTGTGCTGATATTCCGTATAACCGACGAGATCGCGAACGAGCACGTGTTCTTCGCTCTTTATGCGGAAATAGAGAGCAGCCAGGAGACCGGGTGCCAGCACGAGCGTGTACCAAGAGCCGAGCGCAAGCGGCGTACCGATGATCAGAAACAACGTGCCAAAATACATCGGATGACGCACCCATGCATATACGCCCGTGTCCACAACCTTCTGTCCTTCTTCCACGCGCACATTGGCAGCCGCATAGCTATTGACCCTGGAGACAAGATAGAACACATAAAATGAGAATACTACGAGCGCATCGCCAATGATTGATACGTACCACGGCACGGGCGACCATGCATATCGCCAATCGAGCGGTGGCAATACGACAAGTGCGACAAACGCCATAATGATAAACAGTACTATGATTTTCTGGGCTGGCTCGTTCTCATGGGACGGACCCACCTGCTGGCGCCGAGCCAGGAGCGCCGGATCGTATATGACGAGATAGATCGTATAGAGAAGGGATGCCCCAATCGCAGTGGCAAGATACGCCCAGCCTCGCCAATAATTGAACGTCCAAGCCGGCGTGAATACGAGGGCGAAGAACGCGAGGATGCCAAACATACTGTCAAGAATCACTTTCTTGTTCATTGCCCAAAGCGTAGCGCTTCCGGAAGGATTGCATTAAGGACCGTCTCGGCGGCCCCGTTATGGATAGGCGTCGCAATCGCGCGAACGCAAATCCGACCGCCGCGTGCTTGAGAATAACTCTCAATTTATCCCAATAACACATTTATTCTTGACCTATGTCAACTTGATAAATGGGCAAGTCGATAAAAGTATGGGTGCATATTGGCCGTAGGGGCGGAGCGAGAAAATATAAGCGGAAAATAAATCCTATATATTCTTATTAAATGGGATTTTTCCGCGAATTCATGGGTATCTCGAAAGAAGTATGTTTGTTCCCACCGCTCGCAATGCTGGTGGTGGCGGCCGACACGGGGATCGAGCTTAGGATTGGAAATAGAATTTATTGCCGCCAAAAAAACTTCTGATGGAGATGCTGCCATGAATCCAGAGATATTTAAACAGGCGATTCTCGATTCGCGCGATGGCATAACGATCTCCGACAATAGCAGGGATGATCAGCCGTTGATTTTCGTCAACCCAGCATTTGAGCGTTTGACTGGATATACGTCGGAAGAGATCATTAACCGTAATTGCCGGTTTCTGCAAAATGATGATCGGGACCAGCCCGAGTTGCAGGCTGTGCAACAGGCCATACGTAAGGGAGAGTACTGTCTGGCGACGTTGCGTAACTATCGCAAGGACGGCTCGATGTTTTGGAATGAGTTGAGTATTTCCCCCATCTACGATACAGAAGGTTCCGTCACCCACTTTATCGGTATCCAGAAGGACGTGACGGCGCAGAAACTCATACAAGAACAGTTGCAAAACAGAAACCAGTCGCTTGAGGAAATGAAGAGCCATTTTGAACGGCTCGCCTTGACGGATAGCCTGACGGGCGTTTACAACAGGCGTTTCTTCGACTCCCAACTTGAAGTCCAATCGAGGATTTCTCGCCGCAACGGGCAAGCACTAACGCTGATGATGGTGGATGTCGATCATTTCAAGTCGTTCAATGACATCTATGGGCATCCTGCCGGAGACGTTGCTTTGCGGCGTATAGCCGCCAGTCTTGACCAAGCGTTTCTTCGAGCATCCGACTTTGTCGCCCGCTACGGCGGGGAAGAGTTCGTCTTGCTTTCGACCGGCATGACGCAAGAGCAGGGAGCGTATTGGGCCGATATGCTCTGTGAGAGGGTGGCGAGCTTGCAAATACCGCATGCCGCGTCGACTACTGGGTATTTGACAATCAGCATCGGCTTTTCAGTTCAGCTGATTACTGCGGATGAGGGTGCGGGCGCATTGGTCAGCGCCGCAGATCAAGCGTTGTATATCGCAAAGGAGAATGGGCGAAACCGGTCATTTTCCTTCTTGACCTGAGGTTTTGCGCGCCGCGCGCCCTCATCCAAACCGAACACAATAGACCGGCGGCAAATGCGCTGAAATCAAATGCCAGCATTCGCCGCCGTCGTCGGACGTCCATAGCGCGCCAGTGGTCGATCCCATCGCGAGGCGCGTGCCGGAGTCATCTACCGCCAGCCCGTGCCGGTACACGAGGTCATACGCTGGTGCAGACGGCAACCCGTTTGAAAAACGCTCGAACGTGCGGCCTGCGTCGCGTGTGCGCGTGACGACGAACTGGCCGTCCACCGGGATCCGGTATTGGTCTTTCGCGGCGGGCACGAACCACGCGGTGTCCGGCTCGCGCGGATGCACGGCAACCGCGAAGCCGAAGCTCGACGGCTGGGCTTCGATCCGCTGCCAGTGGGCCGCGCCGTCGGTCGAGCGGAAGATCGCACAGTGATGCTGCGTCCACAACACTTCCGGGTTTACCGCGCATTGCACAACGCGATGCGGGTCTTGCACGTTCGCGTCGCCGCGCCGCGCCGGCGGCATGTAGTCGGCCTCCATGCCTTCCGCACTTAGGCGCCAGGTCGCGCCGCCGTCGGCGGTTTGCCAGACGCCGCCGCAGGACACGCCGACCGTCACGTGCCGGCTGTTGCGTGGATCGACCATCACGGAATGGATGCCCGGCGCGTCGTAGCCGCCTCCGAGCCATTCGCGGCGCTCGGGGCGATCCCACAGCGCACGGTTGAGCACCCACGTGTCGCCACCATCGTCGGAACGGAAGAGGCCGCCGGGAATCGTGCCGGCCCACAAGACGCCCGGCTCATCCGGGCCGCCGGTCTCGAGCGACCAGATTTGCTGAAGCGTCCAGGCAGGCGACGCCGTGCTGGGCGCAGCGGCACCCGTGTTCGCCTGGTCACCGGTACGCGTCTCGTCGGCGGGCTGCGGCGGGTAGACCGGGGCCGCGCACTCTTCCCAATCCGCCATGCCCAGGCGCCGGCGATGCAGCTTCACGCCGAAGTGGCCGAGATTGAGCGCGGCATACAGCGATCCGTCGCGCGGATCAGGCAGCACCATACTCACCGGTTCGCCGACGAAATACGGCTCACCGAGGGTCCAACCACCCTCGCCGTTGGCTTGCAGAACGAACAGTCCCTTACGGGTTGCGACAAGCAATCGATTGCTCATGTCGAGTGTCTCCTCGAGTAGGGATGGAACCTTCTTATCCGCCCGACAGCGCCTGCACGATGTAAATCCGGGCTTCCTCGCCGAGCGCGTCGGATAGATGTTGTCGGTCGCGCACCGGCCGGCCGTCGACAAACACGGCGAGATGCTTTCGCAGCGAGCCCTGATCGTCAAGAATGTAGCCTCGCAGTCGAGGCTGCTCGGCGAAGACAGCCTCAAGCGCTTCGCCGAGCGTGCGCGCGTCGGTCTCGCGCTCGGGTGTCGCGATATGCCGTTGAATCGAGGCAGCGAAGGAGATGTGCGCCATGGCGGGCTAGCCGAGCGGGATTGGTTGTGTTGGTTGGTTCTCTAATTCTGTAGTTTAAGCGATCCGACGTGTGCTTTGGAGCATCGCAGAGCCGATGCCAGCGGATCGGCCGCTGCGTCAATCCTTCCGCGGCAGCCAAGCGAGATATTGCTCGTCCGTTACCCGCGCCATCCACTCGACATTCTTGCCGTCCAGAGCCTCCTGGATGGCAATGTGGGTCATTGAGGTCGTCGACGTAGCGCCATGCCAGTGCTTGTGGCCCGGCGGACACATGGGCTATGCGGGGCCGCCCATCGATCGAACTTCCATGACCTGGATGGAGGCTTGCGGAATCGTCAGGTGCGGGTGGTGCGCGAACGCCTCGGCTGCGGCCTCCTGGCTCTCTGCCGCCACGATTGAATACAACATGATGTCGTTCTTCGTGTCCGCAATTCCAGTGGACGTCACGGCTTTGGTCCTGCCGGCTGCTTCAGTGGTCTTTATCATCTCCGCGTGCTCGCCCATCCAGGACTGCCAGTCTTTGCGCATTTTCTCTTCAGCGGGCTGACGTTTTTCTGGGGCAGTTGCGGCCCAGTCACTCATGACCTGTGTCGGAACAAGGTACAGAACCAGGAATTTTTTCATCGTGGGGGTAGCCATAGTGCCTCCTTCATTGCGATATTGGATGGTGAATGAAACAGTAAACAGTAGTTGAGATACTTCTTAGCTCGCGTTAGCTGTAGCGCAGCGTCAAGCACTTCCCAGCACGCTTATCCGCCTTTTTCCACTGATCTTACAGCCCGAACATCAATCGCGCGAGCGTCGGCGCTGCTTAACGGGTTCAGGCGGCAGCCCGCAAACATCAAACCTGCCTCACGCAGACTTCAGGGCTTTCGGGCTGGTAAATCGCCGCCCGTCATGCGCCGAGCGCTCGGGCAACCGCAACCGGAGGAAATCCTGCGCGGGTCATTCGTTCGATTATTGACTAAGGGAGCGTCCGCACGACGGCGCCCCAATATGACCGCAAGCGATTTTTGATGGGACCGCGCCGCATATCCAGGGCCACATCCGTCGTATTATCATTATCACGCGCGTTGCCGTCGGCCTAGGCCGACAACGGCCGCGCCCTACTGACGCACCCTACAAGGAAATCGTGTGGCGAACGAAAAAGCAGCGCCGGCCGGCGCGATCACCGTGTCGGCGATCCTGTCACGCATCGAACAGCTTTATCCGACCTATGGCGCAGCTAGCCGGCGCATCGCGGATTTCATCCGCGAGTACCCGCAGGAGGTCGTGCATATGTCGGTGAGCGAGGTGGCGGAGCGCGTGCGCGCGAGCGAAGGCAGCATCGTCGGTTTCTGCAAGGCGCTCGGCGCGAAGGGGTTCCTGCAGTTGAAGATCGTGCTCGCGCAGGAAATCGTGCAGCCGGTCCAGCTGATTCACGAGGACCTGGCGCGTGGGGATGGCACGGCCGCCGTGATCGCGAAGATCTTCAGCTCGAACGTTCAGGCACTGCACGAAACCGAGGCGACCCTCGACGTGCGTGCACTCGAACAGGCCGTCGCGGCGATTCGCAGCGCGAAGCGCATCGAAATCTACGGTGTCGGCAGTTCGGCGCCAATCGCCGAGGACGCGCACTACCGGATGCTGCGCATCGGTCTCGACGCGCGCGTCGCGGTCGATCCGCATATCCAGGCTGTCAGCGCGTCGCTATGCGATTCGAGCGTAGCCACGCTGACCATTTCGCATTCAGGCGCAACTCACGAGACAGTCGCCACGACCCGGCTGGCGAAGGAAGCCGGCGCGCGCACGATCTGCATCACCAACTTCGGGCGCTCGCCGATCCAGGCGTTTTCCGACATCGTGCTAACGACGATGGCGCGCGAGACGCGCTTTCGCACCGAGGCGATGGCAAGCCGAATCGCGCAGTTCGCGGTCGTCGACACGCTGATCGCCTGTCTCGCGCTAGCGGATTACGAGCGCTCCGTGGACACCATCCGCCGCACGTTCGACGTACTGTCGCTCAAGCGTTACTGAGCGCGTCCCGGCCGGCCATCGCGTCGGCGCCGAACAATTCGACCGGCGAGGCCACCAGCGCCCGCAGATGCGCGCCGACCAGCAGTTACGGCATCGCGAAGCGTTCCGCACCTCGCGCACTGGCGGCCCGAATTGAGAAATACTCAAATATTGAAAGATATTTTATAAATAAACTTCATTTACCTGTCACGAACGGCTCGTAATCTACGCAGCAGATCGGGCGTGGTGGCGTCCCCCCAGCGCCGAGCACGACAGCGCTCCCGGTCCTGACTGCGCCCCGTAGTCCGCCGGCAGCACACGCCGGCTCCGAATGCTGGGTGCTGCCCGTCCCTACTATGTCGAGACACGTGATGAAAGATATCGAGCACTACGACGGCGACTCAGCCCCGTCCACGCAGCACAATGACTCCCGCCGCAGCTTCCTGCGCCGCTCGGTAGGAGCCGCCGGCGCGCTGGCCGCGACCACGATCATGCCGGCGTCGATTCGCAAGGCGCTTGCGATTCCGGCCAACTACAGGTCTGGCACGATCCAGGACATCAAGCACGTGGTGATCCTGATGCAGGAAAACCGCTCGTTCGACCACTACTTCGGCACACTCAAAGGCGTGCGCGGCTTTGGCGATCGCTTCCCGATCACGCTGCCCAGCGGCCAAACGGTGTGGCAGCAGGCGTCGACGGCGCCGGGCGTGAGCCCCGCCACCGCTATCCCGCCGTTTCACCTCAATACGACGACGATGAATGCGATGGGCGTCAACGACTGCCCGCACGACTATCCGAGCGGACAGGCGGCATGGAGCCAAGGGCAGTTTGGCCACTGGCCGTATTGGAAGTCGCAGTACTCGATGGGCTATTACGAGCGCGCGGATATCCCGTTCCACTTCGCGCTGGCCGAAGCCTTCACGCTCTGCGACGCGTACCACTGTCAGCTGACGGGACCGACCGACCCGAACCGCGTCGCGTTCTTCTCGGGATCGAACTTCAATCCGCAGCTTGCGAGCACCGGCGTCAACTCGACCGACGCGAACGCCGAAGCGACCAATGTGCGTTGCTCGGTAGGGGGCACGATCTCGGCCTCGGCCCCGCCGTACCAGTACCAGTACGGCGGTACGGGGTTCACGTGGCCGACGCTGCCGGAACTGCTGCAGCAGGCCGGCGTCACGTGGAAGATCTACCAGGACCCGAACAACAACTGGAACGGGCTGCTGCACGGCTGCCTCGCGTTCGAGAGCTTCCGCACCGCGCAGCCGGGCTCGGCCATCTACAACAACGGGATGACCGGCAGCCCTGATTTCCTGACGTCGTTCGCGAACGACGTGATGAACGGCGCGCTGCCGCAGGTCTCGTGGATCTTACCGACGCCGAACGTCTCCGAACACCCGAGCTACTTCCCGAGCGACGGCGCGAATTTCATCTCGCAGGTGCTGGACGCGCTGACAGCCAACCCGGCCGTCTGGAGCCAGACTGCGTTCTTCATCGCCTACGACGAGGAAGACGGGCAATTCGATCATGCGCTGCGCCCGGCAGTGCCGTCCTACGACGCGAGCGGCAACGTCATGGGCGGCTCCACGCTGCCGCTGGCCGGCGAATATTTCGCGACGACGCCCGCCCTCTACGCCAACTACCGTGAATCCGCCGACACGATCAGCGGTTCCGTGCGTCCGTGGGGGTTCGGCGGGCGCGTGCCGATGTTCGTCATCTCGCCGTGGAGCGCCGGCGGCTGGGTCAATTCGCAGGTGTTCTCGCATACGTCGATGGCGATGTTCCTGGAGAAGCGCTTCGACATCACGGTGTCGAGCGTGAGCCCGTGGAACCGTGCAATCGCCGGCGACCTGACCAGCTGCTTCGACTTCAAGCGTCCGGACCCCAGCGCCTCGACGTATTCCAAGCTGCCGAGCACCGCCAACACCGCGGCCTTCGACGCCGCGCAGCGAGCGCTGCCCGCTGCCGCCGCACCGAGCACGTCCGAGCCGCTGTTCCAGGAGCCAGGCTACCGGCCGTCGTGCGCGCTCCCATATGAACTGAACACGAGTGCGCATGTCTCCCCGAACGGCGCGATCGAACTGAAGTTCAGCAACACCGGCAGGCAGGGCGCGGTATTCCATGTCTACGACCAGAACAACCTGGTCACGATCCCGCGGCGCTACACCGTCGAGGCGGGCAAGCAGTTGAAAGACAGTGCGTGGACCGGCGACGCCAGCAGTAACTACAACCTGTGGGTGTACGCGCCGAACGGCTTCGTGCGCCAGTTCAGCGGCAACACGGTCACCGGCGCGCAGGTGGAAATCGAGCTCCGCTACGACGTCGAACGTGGGGCGGTGGAGGCGACTTTCACCAACAACGGCGAGAAAGACGTGCGGGTCACGCTGACGGACAATGCGTACGCGAGCGCGCACCTGCGCCCACAGACGCTGGTCGTGCCGGCCCGCAGACCGGTCGAACACCGTTGGGAACTGGCGGATATCGGCAACTGGTACGACTTCACGGTCACGGCGTCGGGTTTCACGAGACGCTTCGCGGGTCGCGTCGAGACCGGCCGGCCGAGCATCAGCGATCCGGCGATGGGCAGCGGCTCTGCTCCTCAGTCCATTGCCACAACCGTCGGCGATTCGGCGCAGGAGGCAACGTCTGATCGTGAGCTAGCGTAAAGGCACCGGCCCATCAGCGTGCTGCCAGGTACGCTGATGGCCGGCGAACAGACGGCGGGCAAGCGCACGGTGATTTTCGGATTGCCGGGCGCATACACGCCGACCTGTTCGGCCAAAGACAAACTGCAAGACGAAGCAACCGGATCGGAGAACTGAATCCCCCCATCCATGATTTCGCGTCCGTCTGCCGCTGCGGTGATCAACTTCCGCAGGCTTTCAGGTCTGCCGGTTTGCCTTGCTTGAAGCAACGCTTCTTTTCTCCTCCGCCTTTGTAACTGACCATCATGCCGTCGGGTTTACCGGTGGCATCCGTCTGTTCGACCGAAACCAGTGTCGTACCGGTGTAGAAAGTTTTTTCAAGGCGCGTGCCATGCGGGGTCTTCACTGGCCGCTTCAAAAAGTACTTTGGCGCCTCACCGGTTACCAGGATGGCGGCGCTATTGATGAAGTCGCCGTCCGGTTTTTCGGCGCTGCTTGCGATCGACGTCGGCTTAGGTTGAGATCCGGCATTGTCCCGCGCCAGATCGGCGGACTTGCGCAACTCCAGCCGATGAACCACCTTTCCGCCGGAGACCGTCGCCATCACTCGCACGGTCTCCTGAGCGCTGTTTTGATAAGCCGGCCCCCAGGCTTTGCGCACCGCTTCATAGACTAGTTCCAGCTGTCCATCCAGCTTGCCCCCCTTGCAGCTAGCCGTCACTGGGTGAATCACAACATCACTGAAACTATGCCCGTAGCCGGATGCTTGGCCGCTGGACATATAGTTGGAGATACCGGTCAATTCCTCCGACTGTGCGGGGGGTACCTTACAGGGCCATTCGGTGTTCTTCGCTTCGCCAATGCTAAAAAAGGTGTCGGGCGCGGCAGCGTAGCGCTGATATTGCGCTTGGGCTTCCTGCAGCAATGCAGTTTGCTCTGCCTGCTTGAGTGCAGGCAATTGCAACGATTGCGCTTGCGCGCCCGCGCTTCCCAGAAGCAAGCCGAGGGCGCATAAGGCAAGAACTTTAAATGGAAATTGGCGTTGCTGTTCAGACATTTATTTCCCCCGTGCATTGAGAATATGTTTTTTCATCTTATTTTCGACTCTGATCTTGTATTGGAACAGGAATCCGCGTGTTCGTCGCAAGGCGATCGGCTAGAGCCGGCTAATCCTACTGCATAACGACAGCTTTGCGAGATATTAAGGTGTGCTTTGTGTCGACTTCTGGCTGATCGACTAGCATGCTTAAGTGGATCGCATCATAGCGCCGTGTCATTACGAGGATGGTTTTCACACGACGGGAACGTGCGGCGTGTTCGGATCCGCGATCGCCTGTGCAAAGCTACGCGGCTTCGACAGCCCTCAAATTTGCCGGACACTGGGGGGGGGCGGCCGCACAATCCAGCGGCCTGCGCGAAAATTTTGGCACCATGACCAAGCCATTTCAGGCAGGGCACGCGGCTGAAGGCGGCGTGGTCGCCAGCGACCTGGTGGCACTGGGCTGGACCGCGGCCGAAAACATCCTCGAAGCGAAGCGCGGCTTCTTCGAGGCGGAGGGCGGCGGATTTGACCCGGCCGTCATGGAACGCCTGGGCCAGCCCTGGACGATGGTCACGCCGGGCGTCTCGATCAAGCCGTTTCCGTCCGGCTCCTTGACCCACCCGGGCATGACGCTGCTGCAGCAGCTTATCCGGACGCAGCACGTGCGAGCCGAGGAGGTTGTGCAAGTGCGGGTGGGGCGCAAGCCGGCAAATGCTCAATACGCTGATCCACCACCAGCCCAAAACCGGTCTCGAAGCGAAGTTCGGTATGGAGTTCTGCATGGCCATCCTGCTGATCACCGATGGCAAGGCATCGCTAAATGACTTTCAGGATGACGTCGTGCGGCGCCCCGATGTCCAGGCCATGATAAGCCGCGTCGACTTCTACGATAGCCCGGCGGCGGATGCGGCTGGTCTCGACACGATGCGCACCGTCATCGACATTCAGCTCAAGGATGGGCGAACGATTTCCGGACAGGCCGATTACGGCAAGGGCAGCCCACAGGACCCGTTAGCTTCGACGACGTTGTGGAGAAATTCCAGGGATGCGCGGAATATGCGCGCTTTCCGAGCAAGACAGCCGCGCAGGTCGCGGCGTGCGTGCGCAATCTTGATGGGTTGGAAAATGTCGGTGTGCTGATCAGGCTGTTGCGCCGCACTTAGGCCGAAATAGCGTGTCGCCACATCCATGGCGACACGCACGGTTCTTAGTTGGACGGCGGGACGACAACCACCGTACTACCATTGGTCGACACTCCACGTGCGCCGTTGGTGCCTCTCGCGCCAGTATTGCCGGTGTTGCCCGTGTTACCCGTATTTCCCTGCGCGCCCGTGGCACCCGTATCGCCTGTGTACCCGGTGGCGCCAGTTGCCCCGGTATCGCCCGTATAGCCGGTCGCACCAGTCGCACCCTTACCGCCAGTGGCGCCCGAGTACCCCATATTACCTTGAGGTCCCGGATCACCCGTCATGCCCGGAGGGCCCGGGGGGCCTGTGCACGCGCCCAGAAGGATGACGGTCAGTGCGGCGACAAACAATGTTGAGTATTTCATGGAAATTCCTTTACTCGAACTACGTGAATCACTCACGGTATCGTGAGCAATTTGCAAATTTGATGGGGTGGTGAAGGGGGATCGGCTGTAGCGGCTAAGGGCTACGCGATCAATGGTTTGCCGGGGGGAACATGGACAGATGGGGAGTGCGGCTTGGCACATCCTCATTTAGGGTACAAGCGAGAAGCGTGCCCGGCACTGCGTTCAACATAAACGCGACATGAGCACGACCGCTGAGCAGGGTGCCACAGAGAATCGGTAATTTCTTTTATAAAGCAGGTAACTTAAGATAAAGCAGGTAACTCAGGGCTCGGTGCGGGGCAGCGTGCGTTGCCGCGTCAGCCTCGCTCGGGTCGGCGCACGGTTCTCACCTTGCGGCTGTTTCCGCCTCCGCAGGTGAGCGCGTCGCGCGAGCCATCGGCGCCGTCGTCGTCGTCGCCGGATTGTTCCTGGTCGCGCAAGCCGCGGGCGTCGTATGACGCACCCCGCCTGTCGGCATACCTGGCTTTATCGACTGGGAATGGTCATGGAAAAGCGCGTTGATAATATCGCCGAGAATGGGGCGGTTTCTAGTATCGTGTCGATGGTCGGCAACGTTGACCACGCCGCAGAGGCTGGTCTAGGTTTTACGAAAACGAGAGACTGCCTTCAGCACTCGGTCACCGTGGCTCGTTACCAATGAAATGCGCTGTCCTCCCGCGAGTTTTTCCAATGAAACGAGTTGGCACTCCAGTAGCGCATCGAGATCGGCGCGATCCAGGTCGATTTGTTCCGGTGCATTCTTCACTAACATCAGCGTTGCGAATTCGTGTGGACTGAGCATCTTTGTCTCCGATAGCACATGGGGACTTGGCGCGGAGGTGCCGGGAGGTTAGGCTAACTGGATTGCATGACGGATTCATGTACACCGATCAATTTAGCGACGTCGTGTTGCCGCATGGTATCAGCGGCCTGGAGCTTGCGCGATTGGTTCGGAAGCAGTATCCCAACATCAGGATCGTACTGACCTCCGGCTATCCGATTGCCACGCTGCGCCGGGAACATGGCGAGCCGAGCGAGTTCACATTCATCGACAAGCCCTACCGGCTCGCGGATCTGGCGAAGGCCTTGCGCGCGGGTTGACGGCACAACGGTGGGGAAGGGCGCCGCGGCGATGCGCACGCGGCTCCCAAACGCCCGCACGCATGCGGCAACACAACCCGCACGACCCGGCTCGCGCTGCTGAACGCCATCGTTGTCGCCGGACGTGGCGAACCTCCAGTGCGATGCCGCGTTTTGCCTGCAAGATTGTTCAATACTAGCCACTGCGCTCCGGTTATTGTCCCGTTCGAAGCGATTTGAATTGAGTGCCAGCGTTCGTTATGTGCGCAGTCGAAGAGCATGGCGGACCTGGCACTTCTTCCGAGAACGTAGGCGAAATATTCCGAGGTATGAATGAAAGTTGCAATTATGGGCGCGGGTGCGGTGGGTTCCTTCTATGGAGGAATGCTTGCTCGGGCGGGGCACGATGTCATGCTTATCGGCAGGCAAGATCATGTATCGGCAATCGAGCGAAACGGGCTGCGGCTCGAGACCCAATTCTTCGACGAATCGATCGCGGTCCCGGCATGCACGAATGCTGCAGGCGTAGCGGGCGCCGAGCTGGTGCTTTTCTGCGTCAAGTCAACCAACACAGAGGCGGCCGCGTGCGAGATGAAACCTTATCTCTCGGACAAAGCGCTCGTTCTCACGTTACAAAACGGGGTTGATAACGCGCAGCGAGTCCGTGATGTCGTTGCGCAGCAAGTATCTGCCGCGGTCGTTTATGTCGCGTGCCAGATGGCAGGGGCGGGTCATGTTCGGCACCATGGGCGGGGAGAGCTGATCATCGAACCCGGCGATGCCAGCGAGCGCATAGCTCGATTGATGAATGCCGCTGGTATTCCAACTGACGTATCTGGAAACGTACGTGGCGCGCTTTGGGAAAAGCTGATTTTGAACTGCGCTTACAACGCGATTTCTGCCCTGGTGCAATTGCCCTTTGGTGAACTATGTCGGCGGGGAGGTGCGAGTGTGGATAAGGCAATGCGAGATATCGTGACCGAGTGCATTGCCATTGCCCACGCCGATGGCGTGAAAATCTCCAGTAATGTCGCTGAGACCGTGCAAACGATAATGAAGACGATTCCTTCTGGGCAGTATTCGTCGACTGCACAAGATCTTTCGAGGAATAAGCACAGCGAAATCGACCACTTGAACGGGCTGATTGTTCGTCGTGGCATCGTGCTTGGAATTCCTACGCCGGTGAATCACTTGCTCTTGATGTTGGTCAAGGTGCTGGAAAGCAAACAGACTGAGGTCAGCTCTTGACGACCACGCAACACTGACCGTTCGGTCGTGTGTGTGAGCAGGGGCGTTTGGCGGTGCAGCCTGCTATAGGAGACCCGCGATCAGGCCGCCCCGTTGGGCAATGTCTTCAGCGCAGCCGCGCGATACTGCCCCGGTGTGACACCCATAATGGCTTTGAACGCTCGCGTAAGATGCGCCTGATCGGCGAAGCCGGTAGCGCATGCGATATCGGCGAGCGCTGCACCCTTGCGAAGCATGCGATGGGAAGCGCGGATGCGCGCTTGTATCTGATACGCATGCGGCGACAGGCCAAGTTCGTGCTGAAAGGCACGAAGCAGCCGGAACCGCGGGATTGCTGCGATCGCGGCGAGTGAATCGAGAGAAACTTTGTCCGCCAGGTTTTCATCGAGGAAGACACGGGCTCGGCGGATCGCGCTGGACTCCCCGGATGCGCGCGGCATGGCGATCGAACTGTCAGAATGGCGAAGGAGCAGGCGGGCGATAAGTGCAATCATGCGCGATTGACGCTCGAGCGGTGAGGTCGGCGATTCGGAGCGGATATGTAATTTGAGCAGATCTCGGGCGGCGTCCGGATCTTCAAGGGTCGGACCGCGAAACCCGATACTCACGGCTCGTCCACTGCCTTCAAGTTCACTTGCTGTGCTTCGAACGATCTCGGGGTTCAGGTGGATAGTGCGGCAGCGCCAGCCTTCCGGCGTTGCTGGCGTTCCCTGATGTGCTTCCTCAGCGTTGACCAACACGAAGGAGCCGGCTTTCGCGATTCCCTGGCGTGTGCGCGTGCGAAGCTCAATCGCCCCGGCGACGACCAGTCCCAAACTGATTTCTTCATGCGAATGCCACGGGTAGGCGTGATGCACGTAAGCACCCTTGAGCATCTCCGCGTCGTGGACATCGGTCATACGCCAGATTTTAACTTTGCTTTCTCGATACATGGTGTGTATTGCCGTCGTGGCGATGACGCTGTTTGAGCGCGGGCTTGAATGGTCACTCATGCTCAGGCTGTCCGGGTACCGGCAATTGCTGCAGCAAACGCTGGGACAGCCTGGTTTATTCCGCGCGGCACGATCTTATTTTCAGCCCTATGCTGAATGAACCATCGTAAAGCATTTCGGGGATGCGCACCGGCCGCATCCACGCATGCCTGGGGCAGGCTGATCCGCCCGCACTGCTCGCATTGGGCTACTGGCGCAGTAGCGCGCGCTTACACGGTTCCTCTTTGTATCGCAATGTATCTGCTGCGTGTCTTGGTACGTACGCTTTCAAAACGGTCCTTTCCAAGAAACAAATGAGACACATCCGCGCGCTCCAATACGCCCACACCGTGCGCGCTCTGCGTCGGATATCGCCCCCTCTGGCTCGTGAGATCACGCAGCCATTGATTGAGAACCTAGCTCATGACCAATTGGAGTTCTTATGCCAGACAACAATCTTCCCCAATCGCCGTCCCGCCGTCGTTTTGTTAGTGTGGCCGCGGCAAGCGTTGCTGCGGGCTCGCTGAGCCCGCTCGCTTTTGCGCAAACCAATCAAGCAATTACTGACGTTGCTCAGTCGACGGACGGCGACAAGACCGCCATTCGTCCGGTTCGCGTGCACGTGCCTGAATCGCAACTCGTCGACTTGCGAAGACGCATCAAAGCGACGAGGTGGCCAGACCGAGAGACAGTCACCGATGATTCGCAAGGCGTGCCGCTCGCGATGATCGAGGAGCTCGCGCGCCATTGGGCGACCGATTACGATTGGCGCAAGTGCGAGGCAAAACTGAACGCCCTGCCGCAGTTCGTCACCGAGATCGACGGGCTGGACATTCATTTCATCCACGTTCGTTCGAAACATGAAAATGCGATGCCGCTCATCGTCACGCACGGGTGGCCCGGCTCGGTCATCGAGATGCTGAAAGTTATCGATCCGCTGACCAATCCCACGGCATACGGCGCGAGCGCGTCGGATGCCTTCCATCTGGTCATACCGTCTTTGCCCGGCTACGGATTTTCAGGCAAACCCACCACGACGGGCTGGGGCCCGGAGCGCACCGCGCGTGCCTGGGTCGCACTCATGAAGCGACTTGGCTACGAGAAGTTTGCGTCGCAAGGTGGCGATCTGGGTGGGGTCGTCACCAATGTGATGGGTAAGCAGGCACCGCCGGAATTGTTGGGCATCCACGTCAACTTCCCCGCGACTGTTCCACCCGAGATTGTAAAGGCGCTTCAAGACGGTGATCCGCCGCCCGCCGGTCTCTCGGACGACGAAAGGCATGCTTACGAGCAGTTGAGCAGTGCGGCCAAGAAGAGGCGCGCCTATGCATTGGAGATGGGGACACGCCCGCAAACGCTCTACGGACTGGCGGATTCGCCCGTTGGGCTGGCAAGCTGGCTTCTGGATCACGGTGACGGGTATGTTCAGCCGGCGGCGGCACTGACGTCGGCAGTGTTCGGGCACCCCGTCAATGGAGAAACCGCAGGCGCCCTGACGCGAGACGATGTCCTCGACGACATCACACTCTACTGGTTGACGAATACAGGGATTTCCGCGGCTCGCTTCTATTGGGAGTCACACTTCAACTTCACGGCAGCGGCCGATGTGTCCGTCCCGGCCGCTGTGAGCGTCTTTCCCCGTGAGAACTATCAGGCCCCGCGCAGCTGGACAGAGCGGGCGTACCACGATCTCATCTACTACAACAGGCTCGATAAAGGCGGCCACTTTGCGGCGTGGGAACAGCCGCAATTATTTGCGCAGGAGGTTCGCGCAGGGTTAAGACCGCTGCGGAAATAACGGTCCGGAGGGAGTGCCGTATCCGGCCAATCTGTCGCCATGCGATGTGCTAGGCTGCGTGTTTTCTATCGACTACACGCTACCCGCCACGTTTTCTTCGCAAGATTGACGTGTGCCGTCCGGACTAACTCGTCATGCCGCAACCGATAATACGATACGCTGGCTCGACCTCCACACGGGGTTCGCTGCGCGCGCAGATCAAGGCGCGCATCGTGCTGCTCGGCCTCTTCGTGGGTTCCATATGGTTGGCCTTTTTTCTCTCGGCCGCGCTGCCGTCTCTCGATTTGAGCCGGCACGGCGTGGTGCCGCGCACGCTCAGCGGGTTGCAGGGCATCGTGTTTGCGCCGTGGCTGCACGCGGGGCTCTGGCATATCGCCGCCAACACGAGCGGCCTACTGATCCTGGGCTGGCTTTGCATGTGGCCGCGCATTGCGAACTTTTGGCAGGCGACCTTGGGCGCCATGCTCGGCTCGGGGCTTTGCGCGTGGGTGCTCGGTGCTCCGCAATCCGTGCACATCGGCGCCAGTGGCCTGGTGTTTGGCTATGCCGGCTATCTGGTTGCCCGGGGCTACTATGCACGCAACATCGCGTCGATGCTTGTAGCACTGTTCGTTGCAAGCAGCTATGGTCTAGGCATGCTCTTCGGCTTGCTACCGCTCTATCCTGGCGTGTCGTGGCAGAGCCATCTGGGTGGTGCGCTGGGCGGTATTCTGGCCGCGCGGGCCGCAACCGTGAAGTCGTCCAACCGGTCGAGCGTGTAGAAGGGGCTTGCCTCGAAATCCGCAAGCGTCCGAAAGCTTTAGATTTCGGGCTCGACCAGCTTTGCCAGTTGAGCAAGCGACTCCTGCCAGCCGAGGTAGCACATCTCCACAGGAATGACCTCGGGCAAGCCCGTCTGCACGATGGTGAGCTCGGTTCCGCATGACACCTGCCGCAGTGAAATGGTGGTGTGCATCTGCCCAGGCAGGTTCGGGTCGTCGAACCGGTCCGAGTAGCAGATCTTTTCGAACGGCACCAGTTCGAGGTACTCGCCGCCGAACGAGTGGCTATTGCCGGTGCTGAAATTGCGGAAGGACATCTTGTACGTGCCGCCAACCTGGGCATTCATATGGTGGACCTGGCAGGTGAATCCGTAAGGAGGCAGCCACTTCGCTATCGCATCAGGTTCGAGGAACGCTCGATAGACGCGCTCGGGAGTAGAACGCAAGACGCGGTGAAGATTGACGATTCCGGTACCCATGGTGTGCTCGCTTTTCACTAGAGGAGTTGGACAAATTCGCGCTTGACCCGATCAGGTCACCTGACACGCTTACCCTCGGCTGGCTCGCTTTTAGGTTGCTTCAGAGATTCCACTCGGTCGTGCCAGGCCGGGCACCGCGTAGGCGAATTGTTCAGGGCCGACTATCCAACGGCATCGGCTCGACCGGATAGCCATGGCGCTCCCACGCGTCAAGACCGCCTTTCAGCGCATGTGCGCGGGCAAAGCCTTTCCGGCGCATCTGGTGGGCAATCTGCCTGGCGGTTGCCTCATTGGGACATACACAATACACGACAATGTCATGCTCGAGCAGGGTCGTATCAAGCCGTTCGGGTGAACTCAGGTCGACCATCATTGCACCCGGTATTTTATGCGGCTCGGCCTTTCGGACTGCTTCGGGCCGTGCATCAAGGATCACCGGAGGATACTCGGAGCGCATCATGGTATCGAGCTGTTCCGGTGTGATACGCACATGCGCTAGCCATCGACGAAAGCGCAAGCGCTGAATGCAGCGGTACGCGACATATATGGCCGAAGTGACAATGAGGATGTTGACGGCCGTTCCTTCGTGAGCCGTTACCAAGGAAGTGATCCGCGAGAATTCCGCGGTGAACGTGGCGCCGCCCAGCAGCCAAAACGTCGCCCATACGAGCGCTCCGGCAGAGTCCCAGGCAAGAAACACTCGGATGTCGGTGCGAGTGGTGCCCAGAAGCGGCGGAGAGATGAGCCCAAGACCGGGAACAAAATATGACACGAATAAAATAGGCGCCCCCAGACGCTCGAACCAGGCACGTGCTTTTCGCACGCTAGTGTCGACAGAAAGCGATACCCGCACAAGTTGGTTCACCACGCGGCGCCCATAATTGCGCCCTATGATGAACCAAATACTGTCAGCGATAAGTGCCGCGACGACTGCAGCACCCAGAACGTGCCAGAAAGAAATCAGACCCGTAGCCACGGCGGCCCCGGCGAGAACCAGCGTCGGGGCCGCCGGGACCGGAACGCCCAATCGCATGGCCAACACGTTGGCAAAGACTGCCCAGGCCCCCCAGGTCGAAATTGCGGACAGCGGTACGTGAAACACTTGTGAAACTCCCTCGCACACCGACTGTGCGTACCAATGGCGCGATGTCGGCCGTGTGCGGGAGTCACCTTGTTGGAAAAACAGCTGCCGCAATACTGTCGGTGACATGTTCCGGCCTGCGCTGCGCGCGTTTGGTTCCGAAAGCGGCAAACGAGTAGGCTAACAGCGACGACGCGGTGACTACCTGATCCATATCAGTTTCGCTGCGATGGCGAAAGTCGATCGTTCAAGCGGCGCCTTCTTCCACGAGTCTGTGGACTACGGCATAACGCACAAGGAAGCACACTCCAGGTCCGGGAACGTTATTTGCTACCTTGAGAAGAACGACATGCATGCCAGTTCCGTCTTTGATCTTATTGATAGCTGGAAGGCCTTATGCTTTTGTAGGCATGTACAACCGGCTGGGGCGTCATGAGCTCGCTCCAGAAACCAACGAACCGATCTGATTAGTTGTCGCAACCTGCTGATCTATCTTGACCAGGATGCCCGGCAAAGCGTAAGCGCATCCTCATCATCGATGACAACGCCGACGCGAGCGAAGCTCATGAAGTCGAGACTCGTCTCGACGGGCTGCAGGGTATCGACTTGATGCCAAGGTTCAAGCCCGATATCGTCTGGTTGGATATCGGGCTACGGGAATGAGCGGCCTCGACGTCGCGAAGCAGATACATAGCACTGAGAAGAGCCGCACCACCCCACTGATCGCGCTGACCGGCTATGGACAAGCCGATGACCGAATCCGATCGGCCGAAGCCGGTTTTGATTTCCACCTGACGAAGCCGGTGGACCTGGGTTTGTTAATCCAGTTGCTTGCGTCCGGAGCGAAATCAGGAGCGAAGATCGAGTGATTGATCACGGACAACGAGAGGAACCGACAATGGAACCCGTAGAAGATGTAGCCGGCCGCATCATCGTGATTGGAGCTTCCGCAGGCGGAGTAACGAGTTTGCGTGCTCTCGTAGCAAAACTTCCGAATGACATTGACGCGGCCATCTTTGTCGTCTTGCACGTATCGCCAGACGGTATCAGCCTGTTGCCGGACATTCTAAATCATGCGGGGCCGCTTACAGCCAGTCATCCAACGGACGGAGAAAAGATAAAACGTGGGCGCATTTATGTTGCTTGCCCGGACCATCACTTGTTGATCGTGGGAGATCATGTCGGGGTCAAGCGAGGGCCGAAGGAAAATCGCTTTAGACCGTCCATTGACGCACTGTTTCGCTCAGCCGCATACAACTACGGCGCGCGAGTCATTGGCGTTGTATTGTCAGGAGCCTTGGACGACGGTACTTCAGGGCTATGGACTGTAAAGGAGCTCGGCGGGGTCACGGTGGTTCAACTGCCGGGCGAAGCCGCGTTCGACTCGATGCCGTTGAGCGCGCTAGACCACGTGCAGATTGATTATTCGATGTCTGCCGCAGAGATCGGTAGTCTGATCGCGCGACTGTGCGAAGGTCCTTCGCATATTGAGGCCGCCAAAGCAGGCGTGCCAGGAAAACAATTGGAGATTGAAGTGGCTATCGCAGCCGGCGGCGACGCGCTGAGAAAAGGGGTAATGACGCTCGGAGAACTATCGTCTTTTTCTTGCCCCGAGTGTCACGGCGTTCTGATTAAACTTACCGAAGGGAATAAGAGCCGATTTCGCTGTCACACGGGACACGCTTACACGGCGAGTGCGCTCTTGTCTGGGGTTATGACGTCGATCGGAGAGGGGTCGTGGCAGGTCATGCGGGCGCTCGAAGAGGCTGCCATGCTGCTGGAACAGATGGGGCGCGACATTGCCGACGGCGATCGTCCGAAGGCCGCTGAACCCTTCTTCGAGAAAGCCAGGGAGGCCACTAAGCGGGCGCGCTTGGTTCGTGAAGCGACGATGGAATACGAGCACACAAGTGACGAAACCTTACGTCGTGGCGTCACGCATCCCGTATAACAGCGTGCACCAGGCAAGGCAATTCATTCTTCCCGGGCGGCATCAGGCGCAAGAAATCTTCGAACAGCTTCGGCCAACCATACGGTACTCGGTAGTCCAGCACATCCAATACTCCAATGCGCGAAGACCATTTCCGCAAGCCTGACTCGATCTCATCACGATTAATCCCCCAGGGCATTGGGGGCAAGCGATAGCGCGGCGTCTGCATCAAACCCCATAAGGTCAAACGGGAGAACCAGCGCGGAATCACGTCAAATGCCATTTCGGCACCGGGAAACCGCTTGGTGATTTCAACGAGGAGGTGACTCACTGCTTCCGGTTCAAGATACATAAAAAGCCCTTGGGCTACGATAAAGAGCTCGGTGGACGGTTCGATCTCGCCCATCCATTTCAAATCGAGTGCGCTTGACGCGACATGATGAAAGCGGTCTGTCGGGATAAGGAAGTGTTCGCGCAGTTCCATGGCCGCTGGAACGTCGACTGAGAGCCAACGCATGCGGCCGTTGTCGACCCGTCGCGATTGGGTTTCGAGGCCCTCCCCCAGAGATACA
>Ga0265338_10001291_pt1 | contig 41049 bp, 72 predicted proteins | sample 42126metaG_FD_193579 | JGI IMG/M metagenome (GOLD analysis project Ga0265338, IMG submission 193579) | Rhizosphere microbial communities from Carex aquatilis grown in University of Washington, Seatle, WA, United States - 4-21-26 metaG | ecosystem: Host-associated > Plants > Roots > Rhizosphere... | reverse complement strand
GCAATCGATAAATGTGTCGACCGGCGCGCATGGATTAGCGAGCAGATGGAGTCGTGGCACAAGGAAGGCATGCGGTATGTGCGCGTGACAGAGGATTCCGCCCACAACATTCTGTGGGCGGAATTTTGGAAGGTTCCGCCACGAAAGGAGGCTCCATTCCATGGCTGGTATACCTCATCCCACCCCACGAAGGACAACCATGGGTAACGGCCTCCGCAACCTATGCAAGCTCTACGGCCAGATGCGCATCCAGGGACGCCTATGGGTGTGGGACTACGTTGCCGACAAGGCGGTGCCGGCTGAAGAGCTGAGGGCCGATGGGGAGCGCTGGAAGGCTAGCCAGAAGGCGCGCGCAGAATGGTTGCGAAGGCGACATCAACCACAGGACGGCAAGTAATGACCAGTGAGCAATTTGAAGCGTTCATAGCCTTCGTCAACGAAACGGTGGACGCGGCCGTCTGCGATCCTCTCGGCGAGTCTGGTAGGCGGTATCAGGCTGAGAAGGCGCTACGCGCCGCTTTCCCTGAACTCGCTAGGCGACCCAAACACCCCAAAGCGCTTATCGAAGGAGGTGATGCGAAATGACAACCGGTAGCGGCGTAGTACCCCTGTAGCCGTGGGGGACGCATCCACTGAAAACACGCACTTGACTGTGACCGGTCACGGTGATACATTACTTCCATGGTCGGAAAAACAGCAGCAGAACGTAAACGGGCCGAGCGCATACGCCGAAAGAGACTTGGTGTAACTCGCTTGGAATTATGGGTACATCCAAACGATGCAGATCAGATCAGGGATCTCGCGGACCGTCTAGGTAAGCGACGCCTGGCGATGGGACTCCCGGTTGGAGTTCACATGCCAAGCTGCATATGCGTCAAATGCGAGAACAAGCGCAAACGAAAACCCGTCAACCAAAAGGGTAAATATCCATGAACCAAACGCAAAACACGTGCCCGCTAACGAACTTCCGCGAATTCGTTGCGCAGCGTTTGCATACCGCCCCTTTCGGCTGGGGCTCATGTGGCTATGAACTGCAACAGCGCTACAACGATCTCGTGCAGGAGTATTGGGCCGATGGTGAGACCGTGGATGACACGGCGGCAGCGGTTCACAAGCTCCATATGAGCCGTCGGGTCAAGAAGGTCGAACAGATGACCCGTGCGTCTCTTCAGGCTGCGGGATGCAGATTCGACGATCTGGAAAGGGAAGTGATCGAGCGCGAACAAGATGAGTGGGAAGGCCTCACTGACACGCCCTACTGACCTGACCAACTAGGTGTTAAGTGAATACCTACACAGTCGCACCAGCTACTGATACCGCTCCTGGCGGCGGCGTTAATGGCACCGGACGCCGCACAAAGTGTATAGCGTGGGGAGTTAAAAACGCCCAAGGGAAATTCGTGCGATTTTTCGACGTAATCAGGGAAGGTCGAGTCATTGACACTGAGGAGTCTGCTAAGCGTAAAGCGGAAGAATGGGCCGCGTTTTGTAGCGAGAATTTCTGACCTTACCCAACTATCGGATAACTCGTAATGCTCGTCTACACCGGACGCCAACACGGTAAAAGCTCCCTAGCACGAGAAACGCGCGAGTTCTATGCGGAGCGCGGAATCAAGCCGTGCGAACACTGCAGCTTCAAGGGCGCGGATATCTACCATGTCTTGGGGATGAAGTGCCCGAGGAAACCAATCAACTATAGGAGATGAACATGCGTGACGACGATGAAGGGCTATAGACCAGATCAACCAAAGGGTGACTTGTGATGTCAGAACGGGAAAAATTCAACCAAACCATGAGCGCGCTGAACGAATACGACGCAGCACATCCGGTGCTAGCTTCTCTCTGCTCATGGCCGCTGATAGGGAAGTTCTTTATGCGCTTGCGGTGGCGTCGACTGACGTGCCGATAACTCAACGGGTATCGAATGATTCCTGCCTATTGGCTAATCGTCGCCTTCGGTCTCGGGATGAGTGTGGGCGGCTGGATGACTCTCGTAATGCTTCGGTCTACCAGAAAGCGCCCATGACAAATAAAAGCTGGCATAGATTCTTTGCCGTAGGAATACCGTCTGCGATCGTTGTAGGAACTATCATTGGCCTTATTTGGCGATGGCTGTCCCAATGACAAAAACGGTCTCAGGCTTGTTTGGCGATATCCGCCAGCGCCTGATCTTTATCCCTACTCCCCTGACTGGATCCAAAGTAATAAGTTAGCGTCGAGCGGCACTCGGCTACGAGGTAGCCGATCAGCGTACCAGCGAGCGCTGAGTCCACCTTGGTCCAACCCGCAAGAGTTGCGGCGATGCACAGACCTGTGAAGCCGATGATGAGGTAGGCGAGATTGCGTGGCGTGGTGTCCTTGACCGCCACTTCCCGGGCCCGAGCGTTCGCCGTATCTTCGAAGGACAGCTTCTCCTCGCTGATCTCCAGGGTCTTCATTTGCGCCTGGAAGTCGTTATCCGCCTGTTTCAGCTTCAGGAGGATGTCTGGGTCGGTCGAGGTGATCGCCGCCTCCATGGCCTTGGGATCGCTCGTACCGAGGGCTTTTGAGAGCAGGCTGCCGGCGAGTCCGCCGAATGGGCCGCCGAGAGCTGTTCCCAGGAGAGGAGCTACCGTGGCAAGTACGGATTTAGCGGTTTGACCGAAATTCATAGAGTGATCCCGTCCAAAAAGAGAGCTCGCTCGAGTGTTCTACGACGCAGCAGACCGGCGCTCGGCTTCCCAGCCACGTTGTCCCACTTCAAAAATTCATCCGCCGCCTGAGATATCTGGCGGGCATTGAGCAGTCTCAGGAGCGTGGATTGCGCGAACGCTCCGATCCCCTCGTTGTATGCAAAGGACACCAAAGCATCGAACTGATGCTGACTCAGGACTCCGGTGTAAGCGACGACCGCGCTCTCCGCATGCCGAATATCCTGGCTGAACCACTCTTCCGCCTCATCGGGTGTGCAGACCGTGTTCTCCGTGACATCCGGGCCAGTGTGTCCCCACCCTGCGGTCCACGGCTCATTGGGGAATTTGCGATACGCTTTAGAAGCGTAATCCTCGAAGTGCTGAATCATGGCGCGGCCGAGGGGCGAGAGCATGGTCACTTACGCCGCTCCTCTTCCAACCTATCGAGCTTCGCATTGGCTTCTGCCAGTTGTTCGATAATCACCTGAAGCCGTGTGGCGAGAACTGCGATTTGCGAGTCATCGGAGGAGATGTGCGCCTCCATTCTCTGCACCTCGGCCTTATTCTCGGTCTGCTGCTGCTCGACGTTCGCCAGGCGATTGCCATTGGTTGCCCAGGCCGCAACGAGCCCCGCGCCCATGGCGATCATCGTCAGCCACGTCCCGAAGTTAGGAGACCTGCGTAACCTGCGCACGTCGAATTGTCCAGAGTCGTCCATCAGGGTAGCCAGGAATGTTGAGGTTGGCTCATGTATAGTTCGCAGACTTAACGAAGGCAGGATTGACCAATGTCATTGCGGCTCCACTGACAGATGTGGATATCACCTGATCGACGTAGAAAGTTGAGCCGGTTATATAGACGCAAGTACAAGTCAGGTTAGCCGCGGCCACTCCTGCGCCAGCAACAGTAAAGTGTTGACCCACATGTAACTGCGCTACCGCGCTACAGGTGAAGAAATTGTTGCCCAAGGTCCCATTTGCAGTGCAGGTCAGAGCCGATCCGAAAGAACCAGGGGTGATGCAGAGGTACTCGCCTGGCTGTGCTGCAGTCGGAACGTTTTTAACAACATCGTTCAGCGCGTAGTCTCCACTGCTTGGCGCGGCTGTCGTAGTCCTAATGCCACCTTTGGTCTGCCAAGCCACATAGGCGGTATTCGCAGGTCCCTGCACAGGCAGTGTCGGATGAATACCAACATTGTCGATGATATCCAAGCCAGATACAGACCCAGCGAAGACGTTGACAGTGCCGTTTTGCCCAACCGGATACTGGTTGAACTGATTATTACGGATCTTGACGTTGCTGGAGGTGAAAGCGCCATTCCAGAGGATGTCATTATTAGTGGACGGAGGTACACCGTTGAAGGTGTTTCCCTCGATCCTGGCGTTCTGAACGAGCGTCTCAAAATTAATCCCATTCTGGGTGTACTGAAGCCAATTGTCTCGGATGACGAGATCCTGTAAGTCATCCAGGCGCAGACCCCAGAAAGTGTTATTGGGGGCCGCTCCCGCTGTGACGGTATTGCCGCTGATCAGCACATCCTTGAACCAGTAACCGCTATTGGCGGTTACCGTATGCAGGAATATTCCGCTGGATAATGAGCCAGAGTTCGATACAGCGTTGATAACATTATTCTCTATAACAATAGAATTACTACCGCTTGATACCGCAGCTGGCCACCCTTCCGAGGTCGGATATTCTATTGAATAATTACCGAAACTTGTTACACCAGAGGTCAGTTTTATTCCGTAGTTAACCGGAGTGTCTATGACATTGCCGCGGATGATGATCGAGCTACCTGAACCGACTGAAATAGCCGCTGAGTTAGCGTTCAGGAAGTAGTTATTTTCTATCAACACATCAGAATTGAATGGGAACGTGTCCTGTCCTATGTTGCATTGTGCCGCTGTTCCAGGCTGCATACTTAGAAAAGTACAGTTCGCGACCCGTATACTTTGCGCGACCTGGCAATTCAACTGGCTGTCAGGTCCGGTGTTACTCCATAGGCAATTGACGACGGTGTTGTGCCCGCCATTTAAGTCAAAGGATGTGTGCGAGTCAGGGGTACCCGTGTTTATCTCAGAACAACCGTCTATAAGTACTTCGTTGTTGCTGCCAGGCGCATTCCATATCAGCACCATCTCATAGTGGTTGTTTGTAAATAGACAGTCGCGAAAAATGGTCCTGGCAGCGTTCTGAACTACGATCGCCTCCCAGAATGAGGCGCTGATAGCCTTGACTGTTCCTCCAAATGCCCCGCAATAGCGGGTCAGCTTAACTCGCTCGAAAGTAACATTGGAAGTATTGGTGATCTTCACCATCGCTATTTCGCTACTATCGAGCGCATTGCTAGGGCCTGCGCACGCTCCATCCAAAGTTAGATCCCTGAAAACGATAGAGTCTATAGACGCAGTTGCTGTAAAGATGTTCTGCGAGTAAGTACCGTGAGTCAGAGCCGTGGCCTTGTCCAGAATAACGGTTGCAAAACCCTGACCCTGAAATAAAACAGATTGCGTCAAAGTGACATTGGCCACAAGGTATGTGTCAGCCTTCAAGACCACGACAGCATTGCACGATGCTGCCGCCTGGAAGGCTGATGTCATGTCAGTGGTGCCAGGCGCTGTATTCGTACCGTATCTACGGATATCCCCCGGCGCATACGAATAGTTCACCGGCGTCACCCCGGCTGCGATCTCTGCGGCGGTGCGCGCGTAGTATCCGATGTTACCTGTGACCGAGTCATATACTGGCGCTGCATTGGCACCCAGGTAGAGCTGCGCCCAGCTATTGGTGGGGCTGCCTAGATTCCATGTATCGGTCGGTGTCGGAATGAGGGATGCCGCAATCGCGGACGGTGTGAAGCCACCTTGGATGCCATCGACCGGCCAACCCGGGATAGTATTGCCAAACTGATCTGTGAGCGCGAACTTATAGGTGAGTGTCGGGTCGAGCCACAACTCACACTCTCCCCTGAAATTCAGGATGATCGGATTGGTATTCTGAGTTGTCTGGGTAGAATCAACGTAGGTTGCCTGCTTTAGTAGGGTCCCCGCTTGATAGGTCGTGAGAATGCCAAATGCCAATGGCAAGCCGTTGTTGTCGAAGGCCTTGAAAACCGGTGTGGGTGCGAGTTGGGCTGTCATGATTATTAGGTGTAGGAGAAGACAATGGCGCCCGGACCGGTACCGGATTGAGCGGCACCCACAGTGCCCCCTAACCCGCCGGACGCGCCTCCGAAGTTGATGCCGGGCACACCCGGGCCGCCTTGACCTGCCACTCCCGGGGACCCGCGTGTACCATTGGTGCCCGCATTACCGCTCGTATTGACCGTCCCACCCGAGGCAGTCCCGCCCGCGCCTCCTGCGCCCGGATGGGTCGAGGTTGACGCCACCCCGGGTGAACCTCCATTGGCGAGCACGGTTGTGAGGGAGAAGGTGCCCGAGACCACTTGCGACAGACCACCCGCGTTCAACGCCACTCCAGCAGCACCTACGGTGTATTGCATGGTCAGCCCCCCGGCACCTGAGACCGAGACCGTTGTGCGGGAATACGCACCGGAGCCACCGCCGCCGCCGGCGGAATTGCTACCGCCGCCCAGGTTGAAACCCGTGCCCCCGCCCGCCGGACCGCCGAATACCTCGATGGTGCAGCTGGTGACACCCACCGGAATGGTTTCCGTCGCCGTTCCAGGCGTCGTATAGATGCGGATCGTGGCGTTAGAGCTTGTCTTCTGAGCCAGCAGAGTGGCCGTCAGATAGGAGCCCGCCCGCAAGGTCGTATTGCTCGCGGTGCTAGTGCCTTGGGCCCACTGAATTCCGAAAGTCCCTGGCGTACTGACCAGGAGCGAACCTTTGTAGGAGACCTGATTACTATTGGCCGCCGTCCCTACCGTCGCGTAGGTCAATGTCGCGCCCACAAAGGACTCGAGCTTGGGGCCGTAGGCGGCGGCGTTCACCAGACCCGTGGCGCCGGCTGGGGAAGTCCCGCGACTATCGATAGCGGTTCCGTTCGACTGGAACTTGAAGCCGGCGGCGGCGGTGACCGAGTCAAAGAGCATGAAGAGCTCGTACTCGTATTGACCCGTGAGCAAGGTCAGTTGCAGATCAGGATCGGCCGTGAGTGTCGTGGTGGATATGCGCTGAGTATCGGAGGCTTTGACCGCCGAGGTCGCACTGGTGGCGGCGGCATACTGATAGAAAAGAACCTTCCAGATGCTTGAGCCCAGGTACTCCGCGATGAAGGAATCCCCATTGGCTGTACTGATGTTATTTCCACCGGGCAACATCAGGCTCGCGGAATTGGTAAGGGTGAGCGTGCCGGTGAATCGTCCGATGTAGATCGGCGCCACCACCTGAGCGGAAGCCCCGAAAGAGGTGATTGTGGTCGTGCCAGTGATCTGGACATTGTGCCCCGATACACTCCCCAGATCGGTCGTCGTGGCTGACGGCAACGGTACTTCGGTCCCGAATGTCCCGACGTTCACACCTACGCCAGAACCGCCGTAGAGCTGCCAGATGCCGTTGATCTCGATGATGGAGACAAACTGACCGGAAAGAATCTGATTCGCCCCCAGAGGCGTCCCATTGGGATTGAGGATGGGCTGGATCCCTCCTCCATTCACATTGATGGTCGAGGGGCCGGTATTGGAGTTCGACGGCAACCAGTAGACCACCTGGCCGTTGGTGTTCGGAGGAACGGGAGAGGCGAAATTCAGGATATAGTTGTTCGCCGTCCCGGTATCGACCCCGCCGTAGAGGCTGATCAGGGCGGCGTTGACGATGTTGTCTACCGGCCACCCCGGAATGACGTTACCGGCCGAATCGGTGAGCGCGAGCTTGTAGGCGACGTTTGGAAGGAGCCAAAGAGAACACTCCCCCCGGAAATTGAGCGTGATCGGATTGGTGTTCGTCGTGATCCCGGTCGAATCAACGTAGGTCGCAATCGGCGTATTGGTCCCAGCCGCGTAGGTCGTCAGCAATCCAAAGGCAAGGGGAACCCCGTTATTGTCAAAAAACTTCTGGACCGGGTACGGTGCCAGGAAGGTGGCGGTCACAGAATCCCCTCCATCCAGTTGCGCGTACAGTGATGGGCGGGATTACAGTGGTTGCTATGACCACCATATTTAAAATCCTCGTCGGTACGGCCTGCGCGATCTTCATCTGGAAGAGCTTCCAGGCTTGGCGCAGGCAGCGCGAAACCGCTCGGCTGACCAAAGAAGTCATGACGCCTTACGGTGGCATGGATCGTTTGTAGCGATTTCACTGCGGCGGCTTCCCAAAGTCTGAGAGACGACCCATTCCGCCGTAGGGGGTCATCGTCTCTTTCGCCGCTTTATCCGCAGCGCGCTTATCGATTGCCTTGCGTAGCAGCGTTCCACCGACACCGGTCTTCGCATTCAGCAAATTCTCTCCAGCATTGAGAGCGTGCTCGCCAAGCGCTCCAACCAACGTGTTTGAATTATTGACGTACGATCCCTTGGGCTGGGCCTGGGTATAACGAGCGACGTTACCTAGCTTCTCCAACGTCTCTTCTGTGCGTGGATCCACGAGCGCCCCAAGCTTCGGCTGCAACGCCTGCAGATATTTGTTATAAGCCGCTTGTGAGAAGTTGCCGCTGCCGCCAGGTCCCACTCCTGCCTGATCCCTCAAGTGATCCAGAGCCGCTACGCCCATCGTCTGAGTCGCCGTGGGGTTATCCGCCAAATTCTGACGCATGGTTGCAACGTCATCACGCTTCCCGCCGATGACGTATTTTCTTACGAAGTCGTCAGGCGCAACCGAGTCGGTCACGGCGGCGTTATAGGCGGGATCTACTTTTACCGCATCAAATTGCGCCTTGGCAGCCGCACGAGCTGTATCCGCCAATGGCTTCAGACTGGCTGCGCCAGGAGCAAGCGGCAGTTGCTCCATTGAACTGCGAATGATACCGGCCGCTGCCTTTTCATTTCCGTCCGCTGTTGGGGAACGCTGTATACGAGCGAGATTGGTACGCAGAGATTCAAAGTTCTCAAATGTCATGTTTCCGCTGTCAGCAAGCCGTCCCAACGTTGACATCACAGCCTTTGGAGCGTGATCGAACAACAATTCCTGATGTAGCTCTTTACTGGCGTTATCCAATAGACCCTTCGCATCGACAGGGAACCTGCCGCCGTTGGCATCTTTTAGAGCCTGATACTTCGCGGAGATATCGTCGTTGGCGATTTTCGCCTTATCTTTGTAAGCCTGTATCAACGTATCGCCATGCTCTGCGGCATTCGTCGAAAACACATCGGGCCCAACTTGATCCCGGATTGCTTGTATGTTAGCGCCCAGCGCCTTGTTCTGATTATTGAGCAGATCAGGCAGTCCGGGAGTGCGCGCGCGGTTATTCATCTCGCTCGAGATGACTGCGGGGTCCTGCATCGCCTGCCCTGGCGTGAGTTGAATTTTTACCGGCAGTGTATCGGCTTCAATATGACGCCCCATCGTCTCGGCATTGACCGCTCCACCGGTTTGTTGGGCCTCTCGGGCAATGCGAGCCTTGAGTTCTGGACTAGCTTTGGAGAGATCCGCGGCAGCAGCAGCAGCGCCCATCGATTGGGGGGAATTCACCGCCGCTTGCGTGAGCACTTCCTGTGCAGTCAGCGGCACCGATTCTGGATCTACCATCGGAGAGATCGCGCGTCCCGCACCCCGGCCAACGGCGCGCGAGCCTGGAAACCCCGCCGCTACCTCTCCTGCGAGGGGTGCCACATCGCCCACCCGCTCCGTCACATCGCGCACGGTATCGGCAGCCTGAGGGTGTCCTGAGACATCCAGCAAGCGCGGTACGATCTCTCCCGGTTTGATCTGACCGATAGTCTCCATACCGGCTTGTCCGGCTTCCGAGCGTGGCTGATAGGTCATAGCGTTGCGCGTGGCGCGCGCGGCAGAGAGTGAGTCCGTGCCGCCTATTCCGGTCAGTCCGGCCAAATAGGCGGGTGCTGCGGTAATACTCGCGGGAATTGAGGTTCCCAACGATAGGGCATCCTCAGCTCCTCCGATGGCTGCCTGACCCACTGTGAACTTCCCCTGAGTCGGATCACCGGCCCAACCGACTCCCTTCATTGCCTTAAAATTGGCTAGTTCTGCAGGCTCAGGGTCGCGTCCTACTCGTTTGCGGAACAAATTGGCGTCGTAGGTGGTCGGCGGAGACGCTGTCTCTCCAGGGATTTTCCCCGTGGAGAAAAAGTCGTGCGTTGGATCTCCCGAAGGTGCTGATGTCGCATCTCCTCCAGAAGAGAAAAAATCATAGACGGGATCGGCGCTCATTGCGGAATTTGACCCTGTGTGAGCAGGTTCAGATTCGCTCGCTTCTGAGCGAGCGCCTTCATTCCATCCGGCCCGAGCCGCTGCCTCAAAGTGTTGAGTTCAGATTTATCGCCGCGCCGGATCGCGTCTTCGGCCCGGAACACGTCGGGATCGAAGTTCTGCGACCATGCCGAGCGAAACGCTTGGTATTTGCCCACATCCGGCGCCGCTCCGGTACCGACCGCCTTATCCAACCCCTGTCGATAGGCCATCGCGCCGGAGTTCAGGGCATCGGCAAACTTCACTTTCTCCTGCAATGCTTTCGGGGTGTACTCGGTAGTACCTGTGGCGCTTTGGGAGGCAGCTAGTCCCGCATTAGTATTGGGCACGCCCATTTGACGGGCGGATAGCGCTGCCTGGCGATCTAGATAGGCGGTTATCTCCTGATAACGTGCTCCGGAAGGCAGTCCTACTACCGCTGCCAGCTTCTGTAACGTTTGTGAGCCTGGACCAGTGCCAGTTTGGCTGGAAAGCTGCAGGAGTTGATCGTTAACGTTCCGTACCGCCGGAGCGTGATCTCCGATCGCTCGTGCGTCCTCAATGTTGGCCGCAGCATCCTTGGCCGCTCCCTGGGCGGTCTGGGCCTGTGCGGTGGTCGGATTGATGCCTCCTGGTGTCCCGTTGCCGGCTCTCGCAGATCCTCCTGCCGGCACGGCCGATAGCGCCCCCGTCTGTGGATTGCGGTTGACGATCTGGCCCGCCGCGTTGGTAGTCTGCGTGGGAGGCTTGGCAATCGGGGAACCTGCGGGACTGAATTCCCCGGTGATGCTCGATGTCTGCCCGGGCTGGATCTGTCCGGGAGTTTCCACCGTGGAAGGCGCAGTTGTAGGCTGCCCCGTCAAGGTTGCGGCATATTTTCCTAGAATATCGCGGAATTTTGGGTCCGCGTCATTCTGCGGCAGCAGCGCTGCCTGAGCGAGACCTACCCGGAAGGCGGCCGGATCATCCTTGTGATCCTGCATCCATTGTGTATAGCCGTTGATCACATCATCGCGACGCGTGTTGGGATCTTTGGCTAGAGCGGTCAAGGTCGAGCCAAGTGAAGCGCGGGCGGAATCAGTGAGGTCCTGTTTAGCCTTCTGGTTCTGAACGACTTCGTTCGCCTGAGCCAATGCGCTTGTGGCGATTGCCTGACCATAGGCCGGTGCCACGGTGGAGACATCGTCGGCGAACCTCTGACGATCGAGCGATCCGTCTGCTTTGCGGTAACCACCTCCATGAACGCTCTGCATGAGAGCCGAGACCTTCTGTAGCTCCTGATTCTTCTGCTGTGCCTGTTCACTCTCAGCCTGCGCAGTGGCCTGCTGGTACTGACCGGTCTGCAGGGCCTGCTGCTTCTGTTGTATACCCACAATGCCCGACAGGGTATTGATCCCTGTCATGGGGTTGGGGGCGTTGAACGTATTGCCGATGGGAGTCATCTCGGGCATCAGTCCGCTCCATAGTCAGAGAGCGTATAACCGCTGCCGTAACTGTTGGGGGCACCGTAGGTGCCATTGCCGTTCATGACAGAATTGTACGAGCCCCCGGAATACCCTCCGCTCCCGCCGCCGCCATAAGCTAACCATGGAGCAGCCGAGTTAATCCCCCCACTGATCGCATTGGCGGAGCCGATAGTGCCAGCCGCCTGCGCCGTGCCGATGTTCGTCGCGCTCTGCGCCGCCTGTCCTGCGAGGGCAACACCTGATTGCGCCGTATTGGATGCAGCAGACTGCCCGAGATTCGCAATCCCCGACAGACGGCTGAAAATGTTTCCCTGCTGGGTCTGGTACTGATTGAACGCGTTGTTGAAGCTCGTACTGGCTTCGGCCTGGTTGTAGTCGGTGAGATCCTTGAGAGCCGCTCCGGACATCGCGCCCTGCCCTGCGGCCGCGCCGTTCAGTACCGACTGCTGTCCTTGCTGTTTCTGGAAGTTGTAGGCTGGTGAGAGCTGCTGCCAGTCGCTCAGATTGAAGGGCTGTACGAGACTCCCATACCCCCCCGCGGTACTCGAGGCGGCAGTCCCGGGCGTGCCCGCCATGGAATTGGTCGCGGTCCCCGGAGCGCCGATCCCCAGGAGGTAGTTCTCTTGCGATAACGCCCCATAGCCGGCCCCTAGAAAGGGGGACTCTTGCTGGGTGATCGTGTTGAACTCACCGAGCGAGATCTGTTGCGCGCGCGCCGCCGCTGCTGCCTGTTCCTGGGAGGCCTTCTCGGAGGCGTTAGATCCCAGGATACCACCTAAGAGGGAGGCGCCGGCGACGCCTACGGCAACCCAACTCATTTGAGAAACTCCGTCTTCAGGCGGTTATGGGCGTCAAACAACGCGGACTCATCAGGCTCAACCAACTCACGCTCGATGGCATCCAAATCGGTCTCATCAGTGCGATGGATCGTGATGCAGATCGAGTCCTCGTGGGCATATACAGCGCGTTTTGTGCCGGGAGCGCTCAACAGTATGCGCGGGGCTTTGATGCGCTCGCGCTTGCCATCCCCTACGACTGTGACTTCCCCGGAGAGCACGATGTAGAAGTGCTCGCGTCGATGCACTTTCCCGACGATGAGCGTGTCCTTGGGACGAAACAGCTCGCGGCAATACATACCGTCAGCAAAGTGGTGCTTCGTGGGCAATTCCACCTGCGGTAACTTCGCGGCAGCTGTCTGCAAGCGCTCAATCTCCTCTCGCCGTGGCAGAGTCTGGATATTCATCGCGGTACGAAAGTCATAGTCGGAGGCCCTACCGAGTAGGTCACGACGAGTTGATCACCCTGGCTCACCGGAAACATGCCGGCGGTGAGTCCGGTGATATAGAAATTCGCTCCGTCGCGGCTGAACTTGATCTGAGTGGTGGTTCCACCGTTCACGATGACCGATCCTCCGACTGGAGCGACGTAGGTAAAGGGAGACGTACCCACGGTCAGGACCGAAATTCCACCCGTTGGCGTCCCGCTGAAAAGACCCTGCCAGAATCGGAACCACCCCGAGGCGATCACTCCCTTGATCGTCAAGGGCTGACCCACATCGGGCATGCGATTGAACTGAATCACCCGTTTTTCTCCTGGCGCTCACCGAACAGCGTCGCTCCGACAATGTCGCGTGAGACCGGATCACTCACGTTCACTTCATACACGCGGTCCCGCGCCTCCCCGAGTTGCATCACCATCGCTCTGTCGCGAGTCACACCGGCGGCACCAATAGGGGCCCATACCTCGCCTCCGTAGGTCTGTCCGCCGTCATCCGACCATCGGATCATGGCCTGGGGGCTTGAGCCCTGGCCTGTTTGTAGCCCCGTACCGGCCTTGAATTCCACCTGGAGGGAGGATTGGAAGATGCGGTTGCGATCCTCCTTGGACCAGATATGCGGAGTGCGTCGCTGGGCGCGTAGGGGATTTGCCGCATCGGTGTAAAAGTTGCGGTCCTGCTGGTGAATCTGTCCCGTCTGATAGTCCCCCCACAGACGCAGGTTCGCGAAGTTCACGAAGCAGTTGCCGACGTGACGGTGATAGGTACCGGTCGTGGGATTCCATGACAGGCGCTGCCACCATCCCGCCTCCCCGTTGGTATCGGACCAGACTTTGAGATCAAAGCACCAGGTCACATCCGCGGTGGGAAACGTGAGAACGTACTGGAGGTGACCGCGATCCTCATAGCAATCTCCGATTGCATCGGAAACGACCGGATAGGTCGAAATCGCATTCTCCACCGCGTGATTGGAGATCGGGATGACCGAGTATTGGTTGGTCATCACCACCTGATTCTGACCTTGCTCGTTCTGCGCAAGCCAACATAGGTTAGGCCCGACACGCGTGATGGAATGCTTGGCAGAGCAGCCCATCTGGGGCCCCACTCCGGGTAAGCGGGAGAACGCAAAGCTCGTCCCGCCGGAGTTGTACCAGACTTCACTCGTGCGTTCACCGACTAACCAAGCTTCGCGATTATTCTCGAAAAGCGTTATGAGATTATCGGTCGAGCTGTCCTTCAATGCGTAGAAAGCGCCTGCGAAAGTCAGTGTATAAGGCACCGGCGCGTTGGTGTAGAACGTCCGCGTGCCGGGCTGATTGAAGATCAGCCAGCCTTCAATGAAGGCAACGCGGTCAGCCCCTAAGAAGGCCGGATCGTTGATCACGCCGAACTGTGGGATAGCGAGCGTGAACGTGTCGCCGGTCTGATTGGAGGTCGCGTTCGCATTCAGCGTGATCGTGTTCGCGGTGAAGCTGATCGACTGGATCGTAGTCGAGGGTATCGCGCTAAGACTATCTGTGAGAGTCGCGGCATTGGAGACGAGCAGGTAGCTCGGCACCAACTGACCGGCCGTGAAGCTGATCGTCGGAGCCCCGATCGTCAGATTGCCGGTGAACGTGACGTTGCCGGCGCCTGCGATCCGATAGAAATATCCATTCGTGCCATCCACTAGAACCGCGTACCCGCCCAGACCGTTGAACAGCACACCATTGTCTCGGATCACTACGCGGCCGGCGTTGGTGAGCAGCGTGCCGACTGACTGGATGGAGAATTGCGCGATGCTGGTCTGTGTCGCTTGAGCGGTGACGCTCGCCAAGTAGAGCGTGGAGGACACCACAAAGAGCGCCGTGAGGTTCCCCGGGAGTACCCAGGCACCACGTACCGCGCCGGTAATGGTGCTGATGATCGGATTCAGCCCCGGAGCGCCCAGGAGCGCGTAAGGCATCTTGGCCTTGGGGTTCTTGTCAACTTCTAGAAACCAGTTGATGCAGCGCTCGGCGTCCTGAAGACTGAGCGGAGCCTCGTATGCTGGTCCACAGAAGCCGATGTCACTGCCCTCGAACATCAATCAGGCTCCTTATAAGAGAGCCCGCGCAGAAGCGTCTTCATGCTGGGAAGACTGATGCCGAATCGGCGAGCCAATGCCGTAGGGCCTATTCCTTGTTTGTAAAGGGCCCGCGCTTGACGAGCATCATTCATCGTCAATTTGCAACGCGGACCTTTGTCACCTGAATAATTAGGAGAGCGACCTCGTTCAACCTTGTCATCCATGTTCTGTTGATGTGTGCCGATCTCCAGATGTGCAGGATTGCAGCAGATCGGATTATCACAAGAATGACGCAAGAATCCCCACTCTGTTCTTTTGCGCGGAGCACTTAACGTGATAGCGCCCGGATGGACGAGATTGAAGATCACTCGATGTGCGAAATAAGCCTTCCCATTGATCTGAGTACGACCATAACTATCTTCATGAACCCAGCCCTTCCATGGCCAACATTCATTCGGACCGCGCTTCTCAACCTTTGACCACAACTCCTTAGGAGTATTTTCAGGGCGACCCGCTTTCCATGGACTGGCTTTGCGCGTCTTCCGGAATGATTTCATGCGCGCAGCAATATGCGCGGCAGTCTGTTTTTTGCCCTTCAGGGGATGCATAAATGCCTCATGTAATTGTGGATTTACATGAACCATTTTACTAGCTCTGCCCCTACCAGACAACACATGAATCCCACGAAGCCGCCGTGAATTATCCAACCCGCGTCATTCTGCTGACTCTTCACAATGTCTGAGTCGTAGCGCAGAGTGACCACAGGGGAGGCATTCAGACGCTTGATGAAGGCGCGCGCCTCGGCAGCCTGACGCTGCAATTGCGGCGTGACGCTCTTTCCCCATGACGGGGAAAGCTCGAGCGCCGCGAGCTTCTTCAACGCCCGCGCATAGCCTTGCGGTAGCTTCACATCGACCGTCAGACTGGTGAAGTCCGACAGGATCAGATCCGTGAAGAGATGCACTTCCCCTGCGATCGAGGGATTGGGATAGACCCAGAACGTACCCAGCGGAAAGGTCGGCTGATAGGCTAGCACTAGGGGCCACGGACCGGGATTGAACTTGAGTCCGAACTCGTTATAACGCTCCAGACTCATGGTGCATTCGAACCAGTAGTCGAGATTGTTATCCCCGGCGCCGTCACTGATTCGGGTGTACCCGGAGTCGATCCTCAAGGGTCTCTGGATGTTGATATTCCCTGGCGTGGTGTAGGTGAATATCTCGGGCGTTGAGACCGTCTGGAGAGAATTGGCACTCAAAGTGACGGTGCCCGCACCCGAGTTGATGCTCAGCACCGTCGTGTTAGCGGGAATCGCGGCCTGAATGTCCGTGATCGTTCCGCCTACGATCAATATCGAGGGTACGGTAACGTTGGATATGACCGGTGAGCCACTCACGAGAGTTCCGCTGAAGGTCCCTCCTACAGGATTGCCTACCGTGTATTTGAACTGGTTCGGCGTCCACGGGAAGATGTTCTCAACCGTGGTGTAAATGAAGTCCTGATCGAGGCTCAACGAGTCGATGAGGTCGTTGAGCTTGCGAAGGGCTACGGCTGCATTGGTTGCGGGCAACGTCTGACCGGGGGCCAGCGCATTGATGTCTACCAGCGCATCGATCAGAATTTCATTGGCCGTCGTCATGCCGGCTGCAGGCTCACCAACACGAGATCGGCCACGGATGCGGTCAACGTCATTGCCGCGCCGGTATTGCGCAATCCAGCCCCGAAGTTGTAGACCGTATCCGCGCTCGTAGAGCCGGTGAGGACGACATTGCGGGCAGTCCCGTCCTCCCCCCTGAACCCCGCAATGGTCAGCGTGACAGCTGCGGCATTCTTGAGTATGACCACGCCCATCAGCAGCGTATCTCCGACCGCCCCGCCTTGTGCGCCGGTTCCTCCCATGTAACCGGCCGTGACGTTGATCGCACCGGTTGAATGCAACAGACGAGGATCTGGAACGACGGTGCGCACGTCCATTACTGGATACCCGACATCGTCATGCCAGCCAAGGGGCGGTTCACCTCAAGATAGAACGATCCGGACGGATACGTCAGAGACCCTGCGGTGACGTTGCTGAATGCCAACGCCAGCGTGTTGGCGGCTGATACTCGCGCGTTGACAATATCAACCTGCGTCGTAATAGCGAACTGTGGCGAGACCCCTGAAATCTGGTCGCCGACCTGGAGGCCAGGCACGGTAAAGGTCTGCTCCAGTGTGGTCGTCGCGGCAGTGGCCGCTGGAGTGATGGAAACAGTCAGCAGGAACGTACTCTGAATGTTCCCGTACGTGACGATCTGTGGGCCCAAAGGCATGTCTTTCTCCTGAAATAGGGGGCCTTTCGACCCCCTACTCTGTTAGGTCAGGTCGTAGCCGTAGAGGAAGATGTCGAGCGTGGAGTTGGCGAGTGCCGTCCCCACGTTGACATACACACTCTGTGCGGTTTGAGCGACCGCCGTGACCGTGGTAGCAGTCACGATGGCCGAGTTGGCCGCCGAGTTGCTGGCGAGTGCCGCATTGGACTTGATCGCGGTACCGCCGGCGGCGGCAGCCGTGAAAAGTCCCAATGCGAGAGTGGCGATCGAACCTGCCACTCCACTCACCTGACCGTTGGCTGTGACCATGTTGACCGGCAACCAGCTGCTCGCGTTGATGACCAGCAACACCGCTGCATCGCCCGTGCTGTTGCCGCTGACACCGCGCGCGACGCCCAGGAGGCGCAACGCGTTGGTGCCCAGCTCGACGGGCTTCTGCAGCGTATTGACAGGAGCCAACTCCGCTGTGGTATTGGGCGTGCTGGTGGTCGCAGGACCGGGATTGATTGAAGGCATGTGTACTGCTCCTTATCCTGCGATCCGGATGCCTAGCGTGCGGTACAGGCTTCCAGGCCCATACAACACATCGCAGCGCGTCGGCTCGGAGTCGTTGTTGATGGTGTACTGCGTGACGCAGCGTATGCTCATGCCCACGTCCTCGTCGTCGTAGGCGCGTGCGGCGAACTCCACTCCACGAGGCAGCGGCAGGTCCGCGAAGGCGAGCGCGAAGGCGTACTTGTGGAACACCAGACCCTGTGGGCTGGTCTGACTGGCCGATCCCACACCGCCATTGACCGTGATCGCAGCGCCGGAGGCCGGGGCCGCTGTCACGTTCTGGAACTGACCGCCCGAGATGCAGCAGTCGCCGATGGTGAGGGTGAGCGTGCCAGTGCCCGAGCTCGAGTACTGACCGGTCGCGGGGTTGAATGTACCGGCCGCGAGCGTCGCGGGCGCATACGTGAGACCCGCGGCCGCGGCGCCCGGAGGCGGGACAGCGAAGCCACCCGGAGGCAGGACCACGAACTGCCGCAGCGTCTTGCCGTACTGCAGGCGGTTCTGCGGATTCACCGGGAAGACACCGGCGAACTGGATCACGTCACCCACGTTGATGACGGCCGTGCTATTGGACCAGCCCTGAGTGCTCACCGTGCCGGACTGCGCCCAGCCATCCGTCAGGAAGGCGGTACCGGCAATGGGCGTGGTCAGGACGGGCGTTCCGCCCTGTGCGCCGGTGGCGAACACCGGGATGTTCTGATCCTCCCACCAGTCAAGCCCAGCGAACTGCCGAGCGATCAGGCCCTCGTTGATGAACTCGCTGATCCGCGCCTGGGGATTGAACAACCCCTGGACGCTCGCGACCATCGAGGACATGCTGATCGGGTCCAGCACGCAGTTTTTCACGCCCTCACGCGGGCAGGCTTCCGACGCCAGGATCGCGCGAGCGTCCGTGAAGAGCTTGAGCGAATTCGGCGAAGTGCCGAAGGTGCCGAGCGTCGCCGCGGTGTTCAGGTACGCGTACTGCGCGGTGTCCGAGTCGATACGGTTTGCGACCGTGGCGACCTGGGGACGCAAGATGCGCTCCTTGAACATGTCCATGGACAAGGCCAGATCCTGCGTCGTGAACTGCACGTCCACATGGAACTGGTAGTTGAGCGAGATCGGAACGCTCGACTCGAGCGTGTTTTCCACGTTGAGAGGGGCGCCATAGGTGCCCTTGTACCGGGGCGGGCGTCGGATGTTGGCGGTAGCGCCGATCTTCGCACCCGTCTGCGCATACTCATCCGAGTATTGCCGCTCGACGCGATTGGCGATGACCAGCTCGTTTTCGAGAACGACGAGAGCTTCATTCGTGATATAGCTCATCGTCAACAGTGTTTGAGCAACCAAGTGTGTGACTCCTGAAAAGTGGTTTCAGGAGCCCCGTCACCCCATCAGTGGGACTTCTCCGCGCGACGTGCGCGTTCGTAAGCCCGCAACTCCTTGTAGGACATTTTGGCGGGGTCGGTTTGAATGCCGGCTGCGCCATCGCCTTCCAAAGGTGTGATGGGAGCCGGAGCTCCCCGCTGGGTAGCGATCGCACCACTGGCTGCAGGAGCTTCTTTCGCAGCTGTACTCGGCTTGATCAAAGAATCTTCGAGCTTGCCCAACTCGACAATGCCGAGAATGGGCTTCATCTTCGCGATACGTTGCATGACTTCCGGGTTTTTCTTCAGGTGATACACCAACTCCCCGGAATTCTCGCTTTCAAACAGGTAGTTCAACACGAACTGTGGCGCCTTGTCGGACTCGGTCCCAGCTCCTGATCGAACTACTTCATCAAAATCGGGATGCGCCTGGCGCGCCTTGTCGGCCTGCGCTTTGACGCGTGCTTCGTGTTGAGCACGCTCACTGGCTGCGCGCTCATCGGCCTGACGCTGCCGCTCGCCCTTGATAGCCTGATCAGCGGCGTACTTGGCAGTGTCTTTCTGGAACTTCACCCAATCGACCTGGCCCTGCTCGTTGGTGTAATCCTTGAGTTCGGGCTCTTTGGCCTCGGGCTCGGCCGCTTTGGCCGGTTTCAACGTCTGTAGCTCGGTTTCGCGCTCGGTCAGGCGCTGTTCCAACAGGCGCTTTTCGTTGAACTGCGTCTCGGCGAAGCGCTCGGCGTCAGCCAAGGCCTCCTGAGCGGCCCGCATTTCGGCGTGTTTCTTGTTCACCGCCCGTTTGGCGCGCTGAATCTCCTTCTGCGCCTTCTCGGGGAGGGATTTCTCCTCCTCGGTCAGCGCCTCGTCGTGCTCGTTGTCGGGCTCAGCGGCCTTTGCGGGCGGTTCTTGCGCTTTTTCCGCAGGTTTTTCCTCGGGTTTCGTCTCACCGGCCGGTTTCACGTCAATGACGGGCGTGGGCTTCACGACCTCGAGCGCGGGCGCCTCACCGTTGGACTTGCCCGGCTTGTGATTCGGAACCTGTGTGAACTTCCCGGACTGCACAAACTCTGTGAGTCCCTCGGAAGTGACGACCTTACCCATACTGCTAAGACCTCTTTATTGCCATGCCCAACGAGCCATGGTGACGCGCGGAAACGGATGAAACCAGTAAACCCCGAAACATGGTTGTAGAGGGATTTCTGCATCTTGATTGATGCAATAGCGCAATCGCCTCCAAGGCAAATAGAAGCGGAAATAACGCTCCTGAACTGGACGCATTTCAACTACGACAGCCCCATGAGCGTTGTGATTCTTAGCTGCCCAGGTGTTTTCCTGAATACCCCACTCCACGACCTTCATTTGGCAGCCCCGTTTGATTTTGATTCTGCCTTCTCAGCCGCTTTCGCGGTCATCTTGGCGAGTTCCTTCTCGTGCGTACGGTCTTGATTGCTGTCGATCAGCTTCGCGCCCGCGTTGATCTCGGCCACATCGCGCGCTGTAACTGACCTGACATGCGTATCGAACACATCGGTCTGTGCGCGAATCGAGGTGTCGTGGAGCTTGGTCTCCGCACCGGTCTGATTCTTCTCACGCTCAACTTGCATCCAGCCCTGCTCGATGTTGGTCTTGTACTTGATCTCCATAGCCTGCTGCTGAATGACCTGCTGCGCCTGCTTCAACTGCGACTGCAAGGCCATGACGATGCCTTGCGCCTCTTTGGGCAGCGCTGCAACGGCCTTCTGCATGCCCTGCTCGTTAGTCGGTAGCAACCGGTCCGCGAGATCATCCGCACCGGCGAAGTCCATGTTGCGCACGATGATGTCAGCGCCTGTCTTCACGATGGGCTCGCCCAAAGGCGTCTTGAGCAGGTCTATGACCGCTTCCTGGCCCTCCTGGCGCTTGGTCTCGTAGCCCGGGCCCGTATCCATCACCACATCGAAGCGGCCCACGGTGAGGTTGTTCTTCACCTCCAGGATGGCCTTCGTCTGCGGGTCCATCACGCGCTCGTTGATCTGCACCATCTGCGGGACGCCGTCCTCGCCAATGATCCGCTGCATCCGCTCCGTCGAGTAGTAGTGCGGGATGTTGTCGAGCAGGATGTCGCCGGTGAAGGCGATCGCCATGGTCTGGTTGTCGTAGTACTGGAAGTGGCCGATGTCTGAGAGTGCTTGGCGCTCCCTCAATGCCTTGCCCGATACCACCACACCGGGTGTATCGCGTCCCGGCTCATGCGGCATGCCGGCGAGCTCCATGAGATCCTGCTTGGCGCTCTGACGGGCGTTGACGATGCCGGCCGGTACCTGAACAGCCTCCGTGCGCTGTGGAGGCGGCAATACCGGGCTATTCGGATCATCGGGATTCGCATGGACGATGTTGTACGTCATCGAGCTATAGGGCTTCTGGTTGGCGTCCTTCCACTCGTGATGTCCGTCTAGCTGCCCTTCCGCGGCGATGTACGGTGCCCGGGGGGCGAGCGCGACAATCTCCGTCTCGCAGGTCGCCCAATAGTTCAACATGCGGTTGGAGTCCTTGAGATCCCGGATCATCCCTCGCAACCGCACCTGGCCGTTCAGGTCCAGGATGTTTCCCAGGCATCGCACGACGGGGATCCAGCGGCCCGGGAGAGTGCGTTTCTCGACGACCTGGGAACCGTTCAGCCGGAACCATTGGATGGTGCGGCGGTGACTCATGCGGCTCACGCGCTCGCCTGTGGTGGGATCCACCGCGACACTGATACCAGCCTGTGCCAACGCTGGCTCCAGGCGCTTCAGGTCCTTTTCAAATAGCGTCGTGCCGTCAGATAGCTGGTAGAGCCGCTCCGGGGTCTTGTTGACGCGGTAGTACTCCGCGAGCCGGATCTTCTCCTTGGACTCCCACAAATGGCCCGTATCTCCAGCCTGGCCCCTACGGTATTCGACGTTCTGTGCCTTCGGGTACTTGCGCTTGTACTTCTTGCGGCTCATCTCCTCCGTGATCAGAAGCCAATCGCGGTCCTGCCCGGTCGGAAGCTGACAAGTGGGATCGTCGTAGACGGTGAACGCATTGCGGATCGCGCGGATCTTCAGCTCCTGGTCGAAGCTCTCCTCGTCCACATACTCAGCGATCACACGCCAGTAGCCCCAGCCGATCTTGACCGCCGACTCACCGCCGGTGTCGTATGCCACGGAGGCGTTGGATAGCGTCTCGATGTGTCGGATCAGGCCGCCCACCACCTTGGCATCTTCCACCCGGGCACCATCGCCCACCGGATGTACTTTGATGCGCGGACGCTGCTGGCGCATGTTGTTGCACACGCGCTTGACCATGCTGCGGGTCAGATTGATGGTCAGTGTCGGGCGTCGATCGATCCGGCGCATGTTGGCCAGATCCGCCGGCCACTGGTTGCCGTCCTCGAACTCGAGGTCCTCGATCGCGAGTTTCGTATTCTCGCCCATCGCCTCGACTGAGATCCGTAGACGCTCATCCGCCTCGAGGAATACTTCCTCGTTGGTGATGGCGGGTTCGCTGAAGTCGCGCGGGATCTGAGGGATGGCAGCGCACTCTGTGGCTTGGCGCTGCGGACTGTATCACTGGCGATTCAATTAGACCATAGGCGAGACAATAAGGTGAGTGGATTGTTCCACGCGGAACACAATCAACCCATCCACCCTAGCCCATCGGCACGCGGGCCCGGCCCGTACTCCTCCTCCCGTAGCTTCTTCGGCTTCTTCTGCAGCGTGAAGTGGCGCTTCATCATCAGCGCGTACCGGCTGGCTGAGATCAGATCGTCGTTGAGTTTCACGATCATCCCGTCCTTGCGGTGGTAGAGCTCGAACTCCTCGAACCAGTCGAGCAGGTGAGCGAACACCTTCCAGCGACCGGTCTCCATGCGCTCGTACATGTCCGTGATGCCCGCCTCGACGCCGTTTGTCCCGTCCTCGAACTGTGCATGCTGGAAGAGCATCGCCAGGCCATGCTTCTTGTAGATCGCCTGGAGCTGCTGCTGGTCCTGGGCGTCGAACTTTCCGCCGGACTGCTTGCCATCGTGCGGCCACGCCCACGGGAGCCATGCGCCCCATGGGAGGGTAGCTGCGGTGAACATCATGGGCGTCTGAGCCTTCGCGCGATGGGCAGCCATGACGTAGATCACATCACTGTCACGATCCCACGCGAGCCGGACACCTGCACTCGGATGGTCCCAGCCGAAGTCGATCCCACAGCCTTGAGGCCAATGCTCCGGGATGGGGAAGGCTTCGCAGGCGATCTGGCTCTTTTCGAACGGGAATACGCGGCCGGATCCAAGTTGGGGAATGCCCTGCGTGCGCGCCTTGCGCTCGTGCTCGGGGTAGGTGGCGATGATCGCGGCGCGTTGCTCATCGGTGTAGTGCTCGGCGTCGTGGATGGTCATGGAGGTGACGTGGGTGCCGGGGAACTTCTCCAGTAGGAAGCGACGCACGACCTCCGTCATTCCCATCAGCGGCGTGAACGTGATGAGATTCGGCTTCAGTCCCACGTTCGTGCGCGTGAGCCCCTCGCTATAGATGTCCGGCGGCGGCTCCTCGTCGTACCAGACTCCTCCGAGAGTCTCTCCCTGCCACTTCTCGCGCCCCTGGTCATAGGATTTGAAGCCGAGCTGGCATTCACCGGGTTGGACATCCGCACCGCCTCCATGACGCACGATGACAGTATCGATCGCATCCGGCACACCTCTACGAGGGTTGATGTCCTTGATCGCGTCCTTCGGGATCATCCCCGTACCGTGTAAGCCAATGCGGCCGAGCAAGATGCGCTGCGGGTTGTCCCGAGTGCTCTCCCCCGTCACCCCGCCGGCCCACCAGGGTTCAGGCTTCGGAGCAACGTATCCTTCCCACCAGTCGGGATAACGGCCGGTGAGGTGCATGGCGACCTCGGCGCCGGCGGCAATCGTCTTGCCCACCTGGTTGGCGGCCATGAGCAACCGCTCCCGATGCGTCTTACCAGCGGCGTGAAACTGCGCCTGCTTACTGTACGGTCGGTACGTCGCCAGTTGGTTGTGGCTGATTCGCTTGGCCAGCTCCCTCTCGAGCCGGCTCAGTAAGTCGGCTTCGCAGAAAGGCGATACCGGCAAGGAGTTCTGCATCGGTCAAATCGTCCAAGGGCTGGGTTTGCTCGACCTGCTTGGGCATGAGTGCGGCGATGGCCTTGACGTATCCCATCGGGTCTTTCTCGCGCGCCTCGATAATGGCTTTCTTGCCGTACGTGTCGAAATCATCCGCCAGAGCGTTCAGGAAGGCGCCCTGCAGGCGATTGCGGGCTCCCTTAGGCTTTCCCCCTGGATTGGGTGATTGTCCGGGCTTCCAAGGCTCCTTGAGGTTCTCAGGATTCGCCATTCGGTGTTTCTGACCGAGTATCAGTTTCGGGGCGATTGCCTGTATCAACCCATTTCAGGAGTCTGCTTGCTCTTGCAAACCATCCTGAATAGACCTTCGGATTGAGGCCCATGCGAGCCAAACGAACCAGTTCGAGAGCCTCTTCGCGTTGCTCATCGAAGGGATCTCTCACGCAGCCAGCTCCTGCTCGACAACGCCCGCGACATCCTCTTCGCGGCAGATCACGCACTCCCGGTGGCCCCACATGAAAGTTTGGTGCAGGTACCCGCCAAGCTCCAGTCCGCCCAACTCGACCTCATCGCCGACCTTCACGTCACAGGGGCGGAAGGCTTTCGATTCCCAGGACTTCGTGCGGCGGCCTTTGGGACCGTTGTATCGCTTGGGGAATGTGCCCGGGCCCACTGCCCTGACAATGCCGCGCAGGGGCTTACCCTGGTAGCCAGCGATAAGGATGATAGTGCTGGGACGCCAGTCGAGCGGCTCGATCACGATCTGGTCGCGCAGGCAGCGGATGGTGGCGTCCGCCGGGATGAACGTGTTCGTCTCGTTGCCGATACGCGTACCGGGGCTGTCGAGCATGTCGGTCATTTGGCGAGTGCCATTCTGACGGCCGCGCCGATATTCTTTGTGGGATCGACGACCGGATCCACGTCGTGGTTCTGTGGCTTCGCGTAGGCGAGCTTGAAGCAATCCGGAGCGTCGGGGCAGTTCGCATGCTCGTCGAACCAATCACCCAGGTCCTGAGCGCGCATGAGCCATGCTGCACTCCAGCCCGCCTGCTGGCGCCGGCCTAGTTCAAATGGGTCGTCTAGGTGGGCACTACACACGAGATAAAGGCGATTACCCTCGCTCAGAGCCGTCACGGCTTTTTCTTCTTCCGCACGTCCGAATACCGCGGAGCCTTCTTCGTGGCTCCGAGGTACTTTGCGGCAAAGTCCGAGAGTGAACCCGACATCAGCACATCTTGCCCTTGGTCACGACGCTCTTGTCCGGGTGCGCAGGCACGCCGAACTTGATGCCGGCCCCCGTGCTCCCGACCTTCTCGACGCTCGAGACGCGTTCGGACTGGTTGCCCTTGCGGACATCGCTACCCTTCTCGCTCGCCTTGTTTTCGCCTTTCATCGGTTCACCTGCAGGACAGTTACGGAGGATTGGGAAAGTCAAGCCCAAGATATCACTGGCGCTATTGTCGCGCCAGTGAATCACGGACCCTCTGCTCGGCTTCCAACTCTCGCAGGTCGTTCGCCGCATCCGAAACCCCGTGCCAGTCTTCCCGATCGACTTTGGCCTTCAGGTACTCGATGAGCGTACGACGATGCTCTTCGTAGGTCATAACTTACACTTCGGCTTGGGCCCTTTAGCGAACCAGTAGCGTAGCCAAGCCATTACGCAACTTCGAAACCCTCGGGAGCACTCGGCGGCGGCGGCACGATCGTGAAGGTCGCTTCCGGTGACTCTGAGGACACACCATTGGCATTGACCGCGCGCGCTGCCACGAACCAGGCTCCGGCGCCCAGCTGTTCGTGCAGGTCTTCGATCTTGCCGCTGTAGGTGTTCTTCGTGGTGTCCACCGTGACGTTGGCGAGCGGGACGGAGGCGGTGAGCGTGTACTGGCCGGAGGCACGGCCGAAGTCCACATCGAAGCTCGTGACGTTGTCGGTTACTCCATTGGAGTCGGTGATCGTGAATGTCGTCGGGTTGGTAACGGGGGTCGTGGACATGGAATCTCCTTTACAGCTGTTGGATTTCGATACGAGTCAAAGGGGCGCCACGGCTTTGCGTGACAGTCAGGGTAATGTGGTCGGGTGAATCGTTCACCAGAATGCTGGCGTGGCGAAGTGCATCGATCACCGGCTTCACAGAGCCTACGAGGTTGTCGGGATCGAGCTCTCCGCGCGATCGGCGGTTGATGGTCACCTGGGCGCGTGGGTACGGTGGGTCTTGGTGTCGAGCCTGCAGGATGGCCAACCCCACTTCCTCGTTCCACAGTTTCGTCTCGCGCCAGCGCACTCGCCAGTGCTTGCCACGCAGGTAGTTGGGACTGGATGGCACGCGGGGAATCTCGAGGATCATCGGACTAACCTTGCGCGCATCTGCGCAATACCTGTGCGTAATGCCAGCGTGTGGGCGTCGGGCTGCCTGTTAGCCCACCAGCTCCACCACATATCGGGTGTGAACTTCACCATATGCGGTGCGCGCCGTGGCAAAACAACACGATCCTTGCCCTGCGGCTTGCGCCAAAGGTGGTAGTAATGCGACGTGCACATACCGCGCGCTCGCGAATCAAGCGGGCACCCCTCGATGGAACAGGCGCTCACGCGCTTCTCCGGTGAGCCGCCTGCAGTTGCGCTTCATATGCCTCACAACATGCGCGAGCTTTGAGATCGCTGTCGCGTGTCCCCAGGTCCTTCGCGCATGTGTAACCCATCTGGTAGGCCACCCAATCCTGACTGTTCGCCTGCACGATCACGTAGCGACCGCAGGCTGTTTGTTGGACGGAGCCGTTAGGTTTATCCCATTTCATCGGTAGGCCGCCTCCGGTAGGTAGCGGATGGGTGGATCAAATTGCTCCAAGTTGAACTGTCGCTTATCCCGATGGAACCAACCCGTGATATCCCCGAGATAACCATGTCCCTGTCGTTGCTTCCCAATCGTGATCTTCATCCCTGTAGCATTTACCACTGGCGTCTCTCCCTCCTTGCGTCGTACGAACACGACGTTGTCGGCAATGCCGCCGATCTCCTTCGCTCCGCCCACGTCATTGATATCCGGATCCTGACCGGCCTGAATTGGCTTCTTCGGGTGCGCCACTAAATGCACGTGCATTCGAGTCTGGAAGGCTGTTGCAGTCAGAAGGTTCGCGAATATCCGTTGAGCCTCCCAATCCTGGCTGGATATATCCAGCTTCATGAGCGAATCGATAATGGCGTGAGTCGTTCCAGTCGTTGCAAGTTTGCGGATAACCGCGAGAATGTTCCGATGCTTGGCCATCCCCACCTTGGCCCAGATACGTAGTTGTTCCCCGTAGGCATCGATGAACCATTGCACCTGATTAGCGGTCGGGTTTTCCGTGCCGGCGGCCGTACACGCCAATCGAATCAACTGATGCTTAGGGTGCTCTTCGAGGCTAGCCGAGAAGACGCCCTGCCCCTTCTGGAGCAGATGGCACACTAGCTGACGCAGCAGCGTCGTCTTGCCCGCCCCAGGGAATCCTGACCAGATCGTTACCCCGCACGGGTATAGCCGCAATCGCTCTCCATGTTTGTCGAAGGGCGTCGTAGCGTAATTGGACATTTCCTCCTGGTACTCGGCTAGCAATGTCCTACCGTCGAGTTTGGCTAGGTCCAGCAATTCGTCCGGATCCTCGTCGAACTCCGGCGCCTCGGCCGGTGCCAGCATCTGCCCGATCCGTTGGGCTCGCGCCAGATCCAACCTCGCAATCGCATCGTCCGTTCGCCCACTAAGCGCCATGGACAAACTCCAACGCAGTCGCGATACGCCCCGCTGCCACAGCCACGCGCCTACTGTCCACGTTCCGGCCTTCCGCGATGTCCACCGCAGCGAGCGCCACGACCGAGGACTCTAAGGCCAAGCCACGAAGCGCATCGGATGCGCTGAAAACCCCGCGGCGCGGCGCGAAGTCCCCCAGCCTCTGCGGGAACAGATCCGTCATAGCCAACCCGAGCGCGCCCAATACGGCATCGGTTCCACAACCGCCGAAGCAGTGCATCAGGATCCGACCATCATCGAGCGCCTTGACCGACAGAGACGGCGAGCGATCAGCATGTGCGGGGCACCTCGCCGACCACGCCCCGTTCCGACCCCGGACTCCCTCCAAACGCGAAAGCAGCGCGTCTACATCCACTCGGAGACCTCCTTGGCCTTACCGTTCGGCCTACCGGTGCGTTTCTCCAAATCCCGCATCCGATTGCGCCAGGTTCCCTCCCAATCGGCCTTCACGCCGTGCCGTCCAGATACACCCCGCCAGTAATCCACGAACTCTTCCGTCGCCCCGTCCACGTCTTTCACGTGCGGGCACTTCTCCGCGACCCATGCACGCATGTTCGCGGAGATCGGAAAAGGTTCTGGAATGCGACTGCCGCGGACCTTCGTGGCAGTGATGGGGGAATCAGGAATCAGGGAAGGGGAAAGAGCACGGCTAGACTCAGGCAACTCCGAGTCCGGCCCAGGGCTAGCCTGGGGCTCTCCTGGGGCTGGTATCGAACTCTGCGGTTCCCGGTGATGTGGGTTCTGATGTTTCCCGAACTTTACAACCTGAATATAGCGGTTGCCGTCATGTTCGAAGCGAACAATGAACCCGTTCTCAGCCAGCCATGCCAACGAGGCCTCAGTGGTCTCATAGGCACGCCCGGCATTGATCTCGAGGTGAATCCGTCGCGGTCGGTCTTCCAACCGTCCTTCGCGATCGGCTAGGCACCACAGACCTTCGAACACCCACGTATAAAGAGGATCCGAGGTTGCAAGCAGCTCATTCTTGAAGAGCGAGGGTTTCAAATTACGCGCCCTCATTCATCGCAACCCCCGGCTGCGCTCCATCTGCTCGACCTGCTGAGCCGGACGTTGGGCAATCAGATCGCGCATGCGGCCGGCAGCGATATGTTTCACGTCCGCGTCTGGGTCGAGCTCTAACGTCACTCGCCAGGCCTCGATGAGCCGCTCGCGTTCTTGGTCGGTCATAACCAGATCCAGCGCATGAGCAGATAGGCCGCGCCGTAGATCACGATCCCCGCGGTCAGCACCATGGCTATCATCTGGCCGAAGGTGAGGCTGCGATCGCGGGGAACGCGTGGAGCGAGCATGGGAGCCTCCAACTGCAGCGCAACAAGGCACCGCGATTGCTGGAATGAGGGGATGCGCCTGCTCAACGTAGTTCAGGCAAAAAAAGGGCCTTATGTCGCAATACTGTATGCAATCTGTTGAATAACGAGACGAAACCTGAAGTTTTGTCAGGATTCCTCCTGTTATGTCGTTCAGTTTCAGCACGTTAATTCAAACCGCGTTGCCTAAAAAAACCTGCTGTCGCAGGCTGTCTCCCAACAATAATTAATTAACGTGTGATGGAGGCTTGCCGTGGAAATACCCGGCAAGCTTTTCGATATGGCTGACACCCGGATCTTTGATCTCCTTGCGGGCGATCTTCTCGATCGTGCGCAAGGAGACACCAGACCCATCGGCCACTGCCGGCCAACCACCCTTAGCCCGTTCTAGGTGGGCCATCACGAATGCATACATCGATTCCATGAATCGAAAGGTACACCCGTTTTTGGGTGCTCGCAACCCGATATAGGGCAGATTTCCCGCTTACCTTGGCAGCATTATGACCAAAGCACGCGGATCAAAGGTGGTCTCTCATGCCGCACGGAAGACCAGAGAAATCATGGTTAAGCGGTTGCAGCTTTTGATCGCCCGCGAATACCCAAATGTGGCCCAAAGTACCGCCTTCGAGCGGATTGCCTCGCAAACTGGCCTGAGCCTCTCGACTATGCAGCGCGTCATGTCCGGCACCACCGGGCCAAGTATCGACACCCTCTCGGATTTAGCGCGTCACTTAGGCTCAACCGTTGCGGAAATTCTGGAGCCCAGCCCTTTCCAGGAGAACGAAGTGGGGACCGAAAAATCGGTTCGAGCGAAATCATCACGGATTCCGACTTACTAAGACTTCTGTCGCAACGCGATGATATATCTCGAAAGCACTGAGTCCTAAAGAATTCCCAAAAAAGGAGGGCCAGATGTTCACCAAGCTTTTGAACTTCCCTTCCGAGCGCACCGTTCCAGCGGTGATGTCTAGCCGAATGGGAAGACCGCAGGAAGTAAACGTCAAAGCTCTCTACCGGATAGCCCGATGAGAGCGCCAGGGGGAGCTGGAACTCCCCCGGCCATTGCGATGGGGCATTACAGGCTAGGCCAGCGGCGACCGAGTTTCGAAGGAACCCGCTGACGCAAGGGTAATTCCCGCTTCCGCTGAAACACGGCGAGGGTCGCAAGGCTCTCGCCGTTTTCTTTTGTACCACGCCGCATAGCCTTTTATCTCACCCATTTTCGGGTTGACATCACCCGAAAACGGGTGTTTACTCTCCCTCCATCAGCACCGCACCGGTGCCCGGGAGAGCCACGCAATGTTCCGCTACCAGATCTACGCCCGCGACGGCGAGCAGTGGGGCTACCCCTACCTGGACATCGGCCGTGCGCTCATGCGGGTGTGGGAGCTCAACGCGTTTGAGCGGGCTCGGCGGTATTCGCTGAAGCCTGTTAGGAGCCGCGAATGAAAGACGTACGCGACATCGTCGCCAAACCTCGCAAGGTCGCGCTCTACGCTTCCATGGGCATGAGCGACTATTACCCGGTGATGGAGGTGCTGTACGTCGATTACGACGAAAACTGCGCACCCTTGCCGCTTGGCACGTTCCGAGAATATCCGAAAACTGGCTACGTCCGTATCAGTGAGCCGGTCGAGGTTCAATTCACCGCCATCGATAACGACGAGATGGTGGCCAAGGCGGTTGAGTCGCTCAACGAGGAAGAGCGCAAGGCGATAGAAGAACTCAACAACAAGATCGCCACCATCCGCGAGAAGAAGTCTCAGCTACTCGCCCTCACGCATCAGGTGGAGGGAGTATGAACGCCGTACTCAAGCCGATCACCCAGCTCCTGGTGAAGCGCCCGGCCTTCGATAACACGAACCTCGGTCGCGATGCGAAGCGCTGGACATCCGATAACGCCGGTACCCTCGCGCGCTACTTCCACGATCTGACCTTAACCCTACCGGCCGAAGAGATCACCGAGACCTCGGAAGAGGATCTGCACCGCTGGATTATGTGTCAGTACGAGCTGGAGATCATCTATCGCGATCGTAGCCGCCTGCCTCATGGAGACACTCTGTGAGCCCCGAGGAGCGCGCCAAGAAGGTGGCCGAAGCCATCGCCAATATCGGCAATCCAAACCTGCCACGCAAGTTGTATCAGCCTCCAAGACTGGCAGAACACGAGGCCGAAGAACAGCACCGGCAAGAGCAGGCGCGGAGGCTCAAGTGAGAGTGCTATTCCATGTCAACCCGATCGCCTTCCAAGACCGTCGCACCGCCGAGCAGCTCCGACACTCAGACAGCATTGTCGAGAAGCGCTGGCGCTGGCGAGTCAAGCGGCGCGAGGAAGGACGGGCAGTTAACACCGGACGGGCGGTTTCGCTGGAGCGCCGGTTGGGATCGCTGGGTCCCGACCGGCAAAGGGGTGGTTGCTCATGATTTACCCGGTCCATTGGAATGGGGTCCGCTACTGCCGGATAAGTTACACCCTCGGGGATGTTGGTGTGTGGAGTGCTGGAACACCAGTGTCCGATACGCCGACTATGCCAAAGCCAAGCGACTTCGAGAGACCAATGGATTCTAGGGAATGGGCGCAACTGACCGCGATCCGACAGCAACAGGCCCGTGAGAGAGAGCAAGAAATGCGTGCCTGGGCTGCGGAAGTGAGAGCCCGACTCAACAGCGAGCGATGCAAGTTTATGGACGAGTTTGACGAGAACGAAAAACGAATCTTTGGTTTGATCCCTTAATCACGACAAGGCGAGACAAGACATGCCAAAAGTAAGCGACATGATCCAATCCAAGTTCCTGCGCAAGGAGGACTTCGACGAAGATCGCATCATGACAATCCGGGGAGTGAAGCTGGAAGACATGCCCGGGGATGACGGTCAGCAAAAGTGGGTGCTGTACTTCCGCGAGGAAGCCAAGGGCATGGCACTGAATGTGACCACCATCCGCGTGCTGGAGAAAGCGTTCGGCGATGACTCCGACCAGTGGGTCGGAAAGAAAGTCAAAGTTTACGTTGATCCCAACGTCAGCTTCGGTGGGCGTGTGGTGGGTGGCTTGCGTTTGATGCCGCCGAAGAACACCGCTCCGCGAGCCCCTGCTCCGCCGCCTCCGGAAGAGCGCGCGCCGGTGACATCGGACGACGATTTTTCTGACGACATACCCTTCTAGAATGGACCTGATATTTCAGAAAGGGGCTACCGGTCTGCTTCCTGCCTGCGAGGAAGCGACCGAGTGGCTACGCAAGAAGAAGATCGGCGCAACGATTCTGGTTGAGCCGCGTGAGATGCGTAATGGTGCTTTTTTTCGCAAGTGGTGGGCGTTGGTCAAACTCGGCTATGACTACTGGTCCGAGAACGCACAGACGATCGAATTCAAAGGTCAGCCTGTGCTTCCTGACTTCGACCGCTTCCGAAAGGATGTGACCATATCTGCCGGTTTCTATCACCCGGTGGTCAACTTGAAAGGTGAAGTCAGGATCGAGGCTGAATCCTTGAAGTGGGCCAGCATGACGGAAGATCGCTTCGAGAAGCTGTATAGCGCAACGGTACAGGTGCTGTTGCAACGCGTATTCAATGGCAACGTGTGTCAAAGCTGGACGGAAGAACAACTCCGATCCGTAGCCGAACAGATTTTAAGTTTCGCAGCATGAACCACTCGACCGGTAAACCAACTCGATACGAGCAACAGCGCTTCGACGCTATGATGCGCCTGGGTTGTGTTTGCTGCGCTCAATTGGATCTGCCCAACCCCTCCACAGACCGTCACCATATCGTCGAGGGTAATAAGCGCCTAGGCCATTGGTACACGCTTCCGCTCTGCCCTGGCCATCACCGCGGAGTCTGGAGTCCGGAACAGATCGAGATCATCCCACCTGATTTGCGCACTGCAATATCAGACGGGAGCAAGTTGTTTGAAAAACATTACGGAACCGAGCGGGAGTTGTGGATGAAAGTCCAGGCACGGCTCAAACTGCCGGCGATCTGGCCCTCGTCCAAGATTCTGCCCAGGAGGGAGTGTCATGTGGCTACCGGTCTGGTATCGCCTCTGGAGATTGAAGCGCCAGCTTCGGCAGCACTCCATCGAGGTTCAGGCGGGGATCATCAAGCGGGGACAGGATCGCAGGCCGTTGCCGCCGTTGCCGGAGAAGAGCCGTGAACCTTCGTCTACAGCAAGCGGCAGCCGAACTGCACGTTCACCCTGATACGCTGCGTAAGATGGCGAAGGCCCGCGAGGTGCCCGCGACCAAGATAGGCCGCGCCTGGGTATTCCCCGCTCACTTACTACAACAATGGATCGATGAGCGATGCCACTCTACCGACGCCCCGGGAGCCCCCACTGGTGGGTCCGCATTGGCCGCAAGACTCGCCAGTCAACGGGCACGGCGGATCGAAAAGCCGCTGAGGAATTCGAAACCGTCCTCCAGCAAAGGCTCTGGCGGCGCGACAAGCTCGGAGATCGTGGTGCCGTTCCGTGGAAAGAGGCTCAGCAGCGATGGCTGACAGACTCCAGAAAGTCCCGCAAACGCGATCGCGAGATCCTCGCGTGGCTCTCACCGAAGATCGACGAGTATCCCGTCTCATCGGTGGCCGATCCGGATGTGATCGAGGAGTTACGCAAGGATGGACTCGCCGAAGGCTGGAGCCACTCGACGGTAGACCGGGCGATGCGCACGTTGCGCGCGGTGTTAAAGAAATGCGTCGCCTGGCGTTACCTGGAGTCCTGCCCACCGATTCCGATGTACGGCGAGCCGGAGGCCGAGCCGCGCTTCCTGACGCCAGAGGAGTTCCAGCGGTTGCGGCGGGAGCTGCCGCGGCACCTCGAGCGGGCCGCGCGTTTCGCGGTGTTTACGCTACTACGGATGCGGGCGCAGAGCAGCCTGACATGGGATCGAGTGGACATAAAGGGCCGCAAGGCCTGGGTGCCGAGCTCGCAGATGAAGGCGGGTCGGACGTTCAGCTTCCCTCTCACCGAGGAGTCTATAGCAGTCCTGAAGGAATGCCGGGCCTCCCATCCTCAAGGTCTGCACGTATTCCAGTACGAGAAGAAGCCGATCGACAACTTCAATACGGCGGCGTTCAGGAAGGCGTCGCAGCGGGCTGGGCTGCCGGGGCTACGGTGGCACGACCTGCGGCACACGGGGGCGTCCTGGGCTGTCCAGAACGGCGTGACGCTACCGGAATTGATGGTGCTCGGAGACTGGAAGTCCTATCGCATGGTGCTTCGGTACGCGCACCTCGCGCCCTCAAATGCGGTGGAAGCGGCTCGCAAGGTTGCACAGATGTCGCACACGGCTTCGAGCCGGAAACGCAAAAAGGCTTGAATTATGGTGGGTGCAGACGGGATCGAACCGCCGACATTCGCCTTGTAAGGGCTAGTGAACTTACAGTAATCAATGACTTAGTTAGTCAATTCCGGGTCGAAACGGGCCATTTTCAGGGTACCCGGAGCACAAAGGTAGCACAGTCATGAAGCGCCACCCTTCAGGTGGTGGCGCGACGTGCCAATGCTCCGGCGAATGTAATCGCCAGCATACGGGGCCCTGTCCCAATCAAGACGGCTCAATCGCCGCCGGCTCCCGCCATCCCACTAGATTAAAGCTCGTTGGTGACCGCGTGCTCTGCGTGGGATGCGTCGAGCCTTACGACCCAACAAAGCGATGGCGCTATGCGACGCCTTACTAACCGGTCGCGGTATCCGCTCAATGTTCTAACCAAAGGTACCTGTTCATGAGAATCGACGAAATCAAGGTCTCAGCCGGTCGCACCTTCAACCATCCGTACGAGCAGTACTCGAATCTGCGTTGCGACGTGCACCTCAACGCGAAGCTGGATGACGGCGAAGACGCGATCGAGGCGACAAAGCAGCTTCAGGCGCGCGCCGAGGAGATTTGCGAGGGCCACAAGGTCACGCTCATCAAGAACCTCCACGACCTGGAGCGCCTCGCGCGGCAGACCGAGGAAATCAGCCAGCTCGAGCGCCGCATCCAAGAGGCGCAATCGAAACTCAAAGAGCTGAAGGTTTCGGTCGGCGGGAATCATCTGATCGCCGCTACGGAGCCAAGTGGTCAAGACGACTACGAAGGCGAGCCGTACTAACCCGTTGGCCGAACGGATAAATACATGACGGACTGGCTCAACAAAACGCACGTCGGTGATTGTCGCGAGTTGCTACGAGCGATGGCAGCCGACGGCGTTCGGGCCCGGGCGTGCGTGACTTCGCCGCCCTACTTCGGGCTGCGTGATTACGGCATGCCGGGGCAGATCGGGCGCGAGGCCTCGCCGAGTGAGTACATCGAAGCACTCGTCGAGGTATTCCGGCTGGTACGCGAGGCCCTCGCCGACGACGGAACCTTGTGGCTCAACCTGGGCGACAGCTACGCGAACGATGGCAAATGGGGCGGATCTTCGGGCGGAAAGCATGTCGGGCCCCTACATGGCGGCACCGGGATAGGTCGCGGCCGCAGATTCACGGGTGCGAAGCCGAAGGATCTTCTCGGCATTCCATGGCGCGTCGCCTTCGCGCTCCAAGATGATGGCTGGTGGCTGCGCTCAGATTGCATCTGGCACAAGCCAAACCAACTCCCTGAGAGCGTCACGGACCGCCCCACGAAGGCCCATGAGTATTTCTTCCTGTTTGCCAAGGCGGAGCGCTACTACTTCGATGCGGACAGCATCAAGGAGCCGGCGACAGACACCGGTCGGCTCAATGGTCGAGAAGGTCGAGATGAGCCGCCGGCGGCTAGGCCTCCCGGTACCAGTCCTCGGACACTAGCCCGAATCGACTACACCGCGCAGGGTCGCAATAAACGCACGGTATGGACTGTACCGACCCAGCCGTTCAGCGGAGCGCACTTCGCCTGTTTCCCACCCGAGCTGATCAAGCCCTGTATTCTGGCGAGCGCGGGCCCCGGCGACATCGTGCTCGATCCATTCATGGGCAGCGGGACCACTGGCCAAGTTGCGACTGATCTCGGCCGCCACTTCATCGGTTGCGAATTGAATCCCGAATACGTCGAGCTCCACGAGCTTCGACGCACAACGATAGGAATGCCGATATGAACGGTGAGCATCCAAACACGCCTATTCACCCTTCCACTGATCGGGACCGCTATCACCTCGTGCGTGCCGGCTGGCGCTGGAATGTGATGTGCGGCGAGGGGACCGGCCCGATCTGGCGATGCTTCCGCTGGGTGACGGCTGCGCGACTGGCTGCCAGGCTCAATAGCGCCTTCTGTGACGGCCAATTCGTCGTCAAGCGGGCACGAGATAGCTCGCCTGTTGAGCGCCTCCATCGCCTCTGCGACGGGATCAGTGAGCAAGCCAATGAGTCACCCTTCACACGCGAGGAATGGGATGCCATCGACAAACAGACTGTTCGGCTTCAGAACGGCTTACGTGGCCTGATCGATGCCGTGCGCAACGTTGAGATAGAGAAGCGGTGCTGGGATCTGTTCGTTGCGCTGCCTCTACAGAACGCCTATCGCGCTCTGAAACATCAGGACCCGCTAACCCAGGTCGAGCCACTCGAATCGAGGCAGTCGCTATGAAAGAAGCGCCAACCGAAGATGAGCGGATGAAGTCGATCCGCGCCCTGCTCAATGATCCAATCGAGCAGACTGCGCCGAGCAACCATGCACAGGGCTGGCGTAGGGACTGCGACTACTTGCTGACCGAGCTCGACGACAAGAGCCGGAGTCTCGTTGAGTGCATTCCGTTCCTACGCGCACATGCCAAGTCGTGCGAAGACTGCCAAGGGTCAGGCGAAATCGTGAGCGGTCCTAGCGACGAGGAAGCCACGAGCGAGCCCTGCGCGAATTGCAAGCCGATATGGGACCTGGTTAAGCGCATTGAGCCGCCCAAACCTTTACCGCGCGTTGCAGCGACAGTGGAGGAAGAAGATGACATCGCATTCTGAAGCGCCATCTGCAGATCTGATGAACGTCACCTACTGGCGCCCGAAGTACGGCGGTTGCCGCGAGCATGCCTATGCGGTCGACTGCAATCCCGAGTCTACGGTTGATGAAATCGCTGAGGCAGTCGCAGAGGACTTCCACACCCAGCACTACGGCTGGGAGTCCAAGTGGCCCATCGAGTTCGCAATCGTCATTGATGGAGCTGTTCACAACGTGACCGTCGATCGCGAGGCCGTTCCTAGTTTCCACGTGGTGAGTCATGACTGAGCGGAACCCTTCCAAGGATGAGATGACCGACCTGGAGAAGCGCCAACTCCTCGCGCGCAATCTGGCCGAGTTCCAGAAGTGGCAGAACCTCGCCGCCAGCAAGGGCTGGAAGTTGCCGGGTAACAGTCCGCTGCCTAACGAGTCATGGATCGCCTACTGGCAGGCTTGTGAGGCGTACGAGAAAGACCCAACGCGCGGGCGTCCTGTCATCCCGCATCGGAGTGGCCGTGGCTACTGATCCCACCTCAAAGGAGATAATCATGTTACTGGCCGTCTCACTTCGGCCCATCGATCACGATCACATGGCTCACGAGCTGGTGTTTAACAGGGCCGTGACGACTGAAGAGATGAACGCCATTCACCGCCACCTGAATGAGGTGTTGGTAGGAGAGTTTGCTAACGAGACGCAACCGGCCGCCTCAAAAACGGTAGCGGAAATCGTCAGGCACATCGACTTGCTGCTGGAAAGCGGCGACGAAGTCGCGAGCCTAACTCCTGATGAGTGGCGTCGTATTAAAGGCGCAATAGGCGCCAACGAGACGAAGGGACTCAGTAGCACTCGGCATCTTCTAGAGCGGGCTGTCAGTCAGTTTCCAAACGATGACGGCTGGCTGCACGATGCAAAATCCTTTCTATGGGGAGATACGCCACCCGTGGAAACAAAGGATCGCCACTCTGCACCCTGCACGTGTCCGGCCTGTGCACCGGCACTTTGGGCTGCAGGCATCAAAGGTGTGCGACAACCGGAGAAAGCCTCGGATCTGCCTATTCGAGCTCCGTTGAGCGACGAGAACGGCGTCATACACAGCTCGACATGCGCACGCTGGTTTACGCCAGCCGGTGAAGTTGTGCGTCTAGCCTGCGACTGCGGCGCCGTGAACGGGAAGGGTGACCAACAATGATAAGTCTTCTATCAGATTGGAGAATTCACTTGATATGGATGGTCGCCGTGACTGTGGGAGTCATAGCTCATGATAGGGACATTTATCGTCAATGCCAGAAGTCCGGAGAGGCTGGACTGATCTGGCATATCAAATGCAACCCGTGAGCGAGAAAGCGCCCATATGAAAGCCAAAAATAAGTCGAAGGCGAAGCATAGAAAGATCCTCGGACGTGATCCGACGAGCCAACTCTACCGCGCCATCATTCGCTATGTTGAGTCCAAGAAGGGCTCCATCCTTGTGATCGGTGGCGTGCAAATCGAGCAGTGGCCCGGCGCTGGAGAGTTCAAATACGTCGTGGGGGTGCGCTGCATGGGTCGCAAGCCCTGCTTTCCCAAGGGCAAGACGGGAGAACAGTCGTGAAGGTCCATGGGTTTGAAGTACCGCATAGCGTGTTCGAGGCGCTCTGCGCTCGGTTGGACAATGGTCCGGCTACTGCCTCGCAACTCGAGATTGTGGCAGAGCGAGCAGGTGTGCCTGACGGTCCGGAGTCGATGCGTACTGTTGACCGATGGCTGCAGAGACAGCGCAAAGCCGGGTTTATCGAATTTGTGAACCGACAGTGGCAAGTGAGAAGCGCCAAACAGCACTCGGGAGAACAAGGTGGCTGAGAACACTGCCATTGAATGGTGTGACCATACTTTCAACGCCTGGTGGGGTTGCGATCGAATCTCGCCCGCCTGCGACGAATGCTACGCGGCCACGTGGGCGCACCGCCTTGGTATGGATCACTTATGGACCGGCTCGAGGCGCCTCTTTAGTGACGCGCACTGGCGTGAGCCGCTGAAGTGGGCACGCAAGGCGAATGGCCGCAGGCCCCGCGTGTTCACGAACTCAATGGCCGACGTCTTCGACAATCACGTATCCGTCGAGGTACCGCGCGCGCGGCTGTGGAATCTGATCCGCGAGACGCCGGAACTCGACTGGCTACTCCTGACGAAGCGGATCGGCAATGCGCCTCGCATGCTACCGGCTGATTGGGGTGACGGATATCCGAATGTCTGGATAGGCGCCACAGTGGTCAACCAGGAGGAAGCGGACCGCGATATCCCTAAGTTGCTCAGGGTCCCGGCCGCGGTTCGCTTCCTGTCCTGTGAGCCACTGATCAGTCACATCCTGCTAGATCGCGAGTGGCTCTGCTCGGAGTACTTCACTCATTCGGAGGACTGTAGGGACGATCTCTGCGCGCTGAATGGCGATGAGTATTCGTGCGTAGGACAAGTCGTCGAGCAACCATCTATCAATTGGGTCATCTGTGGCGGCGAGAGCGGCCCGCGTGCGCGACCCATGGAGGCCGATTGGGCGGAGAAGCTCCGTGTCGATTGCCAGGATGCTGGCGTCGCGTTCTTCATGAAGCAGGGCTCGCAGGCTAACTGGCACGAGTTCAAGAATTGGGATCACTTCCCCATGTACCTACGCGTCAGAGAGTTCCCGAGAAGCGCACATTCCATAAACTGTTCCGGGAGCGAAGGGTGAGTCACGTAACGCACTACGGCCCGGTGCGCGAGGGGGATTGGTACGGCGCCCTATGCCGAGTGAAGCCGACGACAGGCGATGCCGTCATGATGTCTACGCACAAACCGATGACCAATTGCCAGGAGTGCTGGCGAATTCTCGCTGAGCGAAGACGCGCATCCAATACATCCTCGGGTCAGTCATGAGCGATTTTAAACAAGGCGACCGCGTGCTCTACGAGAAGCATCTTGGCTCACACCGCTACCAGGACATACCCGCGACGATCCTGCGTCGGACGGCTAGTGGGCGCTACCGGATTGAGCTCGCGAACGGCGCCCAGGTGACCGTGGCGTTCTATTCACTGAAGAAAACCCCTTAGAGACTGAGGTAATCATGAGAAGAACTCGAAACTGGCAGTGGAACGAACAGCCCGATAAGGGTGGCGGCTACAGTTGGAATCAGGCCATCGTATCGGTATTGACCGATATCCGCGAGGAACTACAAGCGCTCAACCGTGTCTTGCAGTGCCCGAACTTCATTGAGGTCCCGCGCAAGCTGGACCAGATCGCCAAGAACACACGCAAGCGCAGGAAGACGCGAGTCGTCGGTAAGCCGAAGCTGCGGGTAGTTCGCTGATCACATAGTGCGACGGAGAAGCGATGAACTGGCTATTTAAACTGATCTATGAAGGCGCCGGACCCACGCGGAGCACACGAGAAGAATCCGAGGAATCATGGAAGTTCGTCCGGCCGCTCGCTGTTTGGTGCTTCTGGCTGTTACTTCTAGGATGCGTGATTGCACTGTGCAGGTGGATTGGTCCATGGGCACAACAGCTCACCGAGCGAGATTTACTATGGATCATCATAGCTCTGTTGCTCTGGAGGCGCTAACAATGCCACTTGATGTGCAACTTGGGTTTTCGCTACTAGCGGGAATCTTCGTCTGGCTCTGCGGCTTCTATGCTGGCTATAAGAAAGGCAGATCGGACAATGGATCGGATAAACACCCATGACCAGAGAGAGCGAGGCTCGCGATTTTTTACGGCAAGTGTTGCCAGTGGCTATTGATGGCATCACCAATGACGACTCGACTCCAGCCCAGCAGGAGCGGTTTGCCGATGCCATCGTGCGCGCAATAGCAATGCTGATCGAAGCCAAGTGCGACTCTCGGGACAGCGCAGGTGACGGCAATGGAAACCGTTAACTTTAAACCTACAGAAGAATTCCCCATTGATATCGAGATCACTGCATCTCATGGGGTCGATCTACATCGATGCACAGTGTTTGCGGTGTGGATTCCTCAGAGACCCGACAGCGCA
>Ga0265338_10001290_pt1 | contig 41054 bp, 41 predicted proteins | sample 42126metaG_FD_193579 | JGI IMG/M metagenome (GOLD analysis project Ga0265338, IMG submission 193579) | Rhizosphere microbial communities from Carex aquatilis grown in University of Washington, Seatle, WA, United States - 4-21-26 metaG | ecosystem: Host-associated > Plants > Roots > Rhizosphere... | reverse complement strand
CGCCGGTCAAACCGTCGGCGCGGGCGCGGAGGGCGACGGGCAGAACGCCTTTGCACGGACGCACCGCCCCGGTCAACGCGAGTTCGCCCACGATGATGAAATTGTCGAGCTGGTCGGTCTCGATTTGTTCGTTGGCGGCCAGCATGCCGAGCGCGATGGGCAGGTCAAAGCTCGGCCCCTCTTTTTTCACGTCGGCGGGCGCCAGGTTGATGGTGGTGCGCCCCATCGGAAACTTGAACCCGGAGTTGGTGAGCGCGGTGGAGACCCGGTCGCGCGATTCCTTCACCGCGGCATCCGGCAGGCCGACAATCACGACGAGGGTGTCGCCCCAGCCGGCATTGACTTCGACCTCGACGGGATAGGCTTCGATGCCATTAAGCGCCGCGGAACAAACCCTCGCTAACATGAATGTTACTTATCCGACCACGGTCCCCAATGCAATCCGGTTCTTCGGAACCGAACCAGTTGGCCGGGGCTGGGAAATAGGCTGGCCAGGCCAATGGATTCCCTTCACCATCGGCGCCCAAGCCATGCGCTTCTTTTTGCTGGATAAAATCACCCGCTGGGAAGCGGGCGTCGCGGCGGAAGGCCTGAAAAACATCGCCTTAAGCGAGGACTTTTTTGACGACCATTTCCCGCGCCGGCCGGTCATGCCGGGCGTGTTGATCCTGGAAGGAATGGCCCAGCTTTCCGGATTGCTCCTGGAAGAAAGCCTTCACCAACACTATGCCAAAAACGCCAAGGCGGTCCTGACTGTCCTCGAACGCACCAAGTTCCGGACCCTGGTTAAACCGGGCGACACGTTGATTTACCGGACGGAAGTGAAATCGGTAAACGAGGCCGGCGGCAAAGTCAAAGCCACCGCGTTCCGCGGAAAAACGGTTGTGACTTCGACGGAGATGGTGTTTGCCTTCAAATATGTGGACGATCCGCTGCTGGATGAAAAGCGGCGGCAGTTGAAGAAGATCTGGATGAGCGCGGGATGAACATCGACGGAAGGTATGCGCACACACGTTGTCATCACCGGCATCGGAATGGTCACCCCGCTGGGACAAGACCCGCTCGAAGTTCTGCACGGTGTTGAAACCGGCCGGTCGGCGGCCGGCCCGCCCACCGGTTTCGACGCGGCTCCGTTCTCGTGCCCGGTTTGCGCGGAGGTCAGGAATTTTCAGCCGCAGCCGCACGTGGCCGAGAGCAAAATGATCCGCCTGATGAACCGGGACGCCCAATTGGCCGTGGTGGCGGCGCACCTGGCCCTGGCGGATGCCGGGATAAAACCGGGCGGCGCTTATCCGCCGGAAGAGATTGCGCTGTTTGGCTCAACGGGTCTGGCCGGTCTGCCATTGGCGGAAGTTATTCCCCTGGTTAAAGCCTCGACGGGACCCGACGGCCGGTTTGATCCCGGCCGTTTTGGCCAGGCCGGTCTGCGGTCGGTAAGCCCGATTCTTTCCTTCAAGATTCTCAGCAACATGCCGCTGTGTTTCGTGTCCATCTGCGAAAATATCCGGGGTCCGAACAGCATCTACACTCCCTGGGAAGGACAGGGGGCGCAGGCGATTGAGTCCGCCATCCGGGCGCTGGAGTGTGGCGATGCCGGCTGCGCATTGGCGGGTGGTTGCGACGTGAAGACCCATGAGCTCGCGTTTCTCGGCCTGGAACAACACGGGCTATTTGCGTCCTGGCAGCAAAACCACGTCGGCATGGTGCCGGGCGAAGGAGCGGTTTTCCTGGTGCTGGAAACCGCCGACCGCGCCGCCAGCCGCGGCGCGCGGGCTTACGCCCGGATATCGGAATTCAGCTTGCGCACACACCGACCGGGAGCGAGCCGGGCTGACACGTACGGTGAAGTATTCGAAGCGTTAAAACTTTCGCCGGAACCCCTGGACGCGATGGTCACCGCCGACAACGGCGATGTGCAGACCGGTGAAAACGAACGGCGAGCGCTGGTATCCCGGCGAATTACCGCGACCGCAGTCATTCACCCCAAGAAACAGGCCGGGGACCTCTTTGCGGCGGCGGCCGGACTGCAGGTTGGCCTGGCGGCATTGCTGGCGGCGCGCAGCGGCGGCCAGGTTCTGGCCAACTGTTTCGGCCATGGCAGCGAACAGGCCGCCTTTGTTTTGGAGCCGCCATGAAACACCGCGTCGTCCTCACCGGCCTGGGGCTTTGTACATCGCTGGGACGCAAGGTGAACGAGTTCTGGCAGAACCTGCTGGCGGGACGTTCAGGTATCGGCCCCCTTTCCCTGTTCGATACCAGCTCGCTGCCAGTCCGCATTGGCGGCGAGGTGAAGAATTTTTCACCGCGCGAATTGATGGGGGAATTTCCCGAAGCCGAAAGCGAGAAAGACCGCAAGATCTGGCTGGGGTTGGACGCTGCCGCCGGGGCCATCGCCGATGCCCGACTGCCGCAAGAGATACTTCAAAGCACGCCGCTCTTCGTCGGCGTCAGCCTGGAGACGTTCTTCCTTGAGGACGTGACTCCCATCGCTCAGGCGCCAGACGCGGCGCGGGATTTCGTGCGGCGGATTTTGAACCAGGAACCGCTATGCCGGCTCCAGACGCCGCTGGACAAGCTGACCCAGATGTTAGGCGATCATTACGGTTTGAACCGTGGACGATACACAAATTGTTCTGCCTGTGCCGCGGGCGCACAGGTCGTCGGTGAGGCCTTCCGCCGGTTGCGGGATGGGACCGCCGCCGTGGCGTTGGCCGGGGCCACTGACAGCACGTTGAATCCGCTGGCCCTCGGCGGGTTCAGCCTGCTCCAAATCCTTTCCACCGAAAACGAACGGCCGGAAAAAGCCTGCCGCCCGTTTGATGCGACACGGCAAGGAACGGTCCTCGCGGAAGGCGCCGCTTTTATCGTGTTGGAGACGCTGGAGCACGCCCGGCAACGCGGCGCGCACATTTACGCCGAGGTCCTCGGCTACGGTTCGTCACTGGACGCCTATCGGGTCACGGATCCGGAACCGAACGGCCGGGGCGCAGCGGCAAGCATGACCCGGGCGATCCGGGACGCCGGGTTGCAGCCGGAAGACATCCATTGCATCAACGCCCACGGCACGGGAACGCCCAAAAATGATGTGGCTGAAACTTTGGCCATCAAGCAGACGCTGGGGGCGCAGGCCCGGGCCGTTCCAGTCACCGCCAACAAATCGATGACCGGACACATGATTGCCACCAGTGGAGCGTTGGAGGCCATTGCCTCGGCCATGACTTTGTACGCCCGAAAAGTGCCGCCCACGATCAACCTGGCACATCCCGACCCCCGCTGTGACCTCGATTATGTGGTCGAAGGCTGCCGCAGTTTTGAAGGACGGACGGTGCTGTCCAACTCGTTCGGATTCGGCGGGCAGAACGCCTCATTGGTCTTCGGCCGATTCGACTCCTGAACACGTCGTTTCACCGGCCGGGTTGCGGCGCCCAATCAAGGAAAGTGAAGGATTTGGCAAGATTCGTGGAGAGTGGACCCAAATCGCCCCCTAAAGTTTCTATACGAGTCGGATGAGGGGCGGTTTTGTGCCTGCATCTACCCGGCCCGCAGTCACACCCATCCCGAGTGATTTGTGAAATCAGTTCTAGTCAGCGGAGCTTCACGCGGCATCGGCAAGGCGATCGCGTTGGAGCTGGCCCGGCGGGGACACAGCGTCGCCGTGGGTTTCCGCGAACGCGCCGATGCGGCCCGGTCCGTGGTTGAGGAGATTCAACGTGCCGGAGGCACAGCTTTCCCGGTTCAACTCGACGTAACCCAACCGTCCTCGTGCAACCAGGCGGTCGCGGCGGTCAAGGAATGTTTTGGTGGCCTGGACATTCTGGTGAACAATGCGGGCATCACGGATGAATCGCCGGCCCTGGCCACCGGTGACGACGCGTGGGAACGGGTGCTCAAGGTTTGTTTGACCGGGGCCTTCAATTTATCCCGCGCCGGCGCCAAATTCATGGTGACGAAGCGCTGGGGCCGCATCCTCAACATTTCCTCCGTAGTCGCCAGCCGGGGCGGGCGGGGACAGGCGAATTATGCCGCCGCCAAGGCGGGACTGGAGGGGCTGACCCGCGCGCTGGCCATCGAATTGGCGCCGCGGGGCATTCTGGTCAACGCCATCGCTCCCGGCGTGATCGTCACGGACATGTCGCGCGCTGTATTGGAGAAACATTCCGAACGCGTGCGATCGCACGTCCTCCTGGGCCGGGCGGGGCAACCGGAGGAGGTAGCAGGCCTGGCAGGTTTTCTGGCTTCTGACGAAGCGTCCTACATCACCGGACAGGTATTCCACGTGGACGGCGGTTTCGGATTGAACCTATGAGCGATTACTACCGGCTTTTGGAGTTGATCCGGTTGCGGCGTTCGATTCGCCGGTTTTCCGACCGCGCCGTCAGTCGGGAAGACCTGGTGCGTCTGCTCGAAGCTGCGCGCTGGGCCCCGTCGAACCACAACCGCCAGCCGTGGAGATTCCTCGTGATCGAGGACAAACAACAAATCAGTCATCTGGCGGAAACCGTCAGCCGGGGTTTGTCGGAAAAGATGAAGGCCTTGCCGGAAACGGCCGCCGCCCACGCCGGGGAGTTCATCCATTACGCCACTTGCTTTTCAACCGCCCCGGTGCTCCTGGCGGTGTTGCACAAGCAGCCGGTCAGCGTGTCCGCGCCGGTGCTGGCCGGACTCAAAAATCCCGACCTGGTTTCCGGCGAGCCGTTGAGCGCGGCGATGGCGGTGCAGAATCTGTTGCTGGCGGCGCAGGCCCTGGGGCTCGGGACCTGTGTGCTGACCGGACCGCTGCTGGTCCAGGATGCTCTGGCTGAGGCGCTGGATTTGCCCGCCGGTCACAACCTCACCTGTCTGGTGGCGTTGGGACATCCGGCCGAGTCGCCGCCGCCACCGCGGCGGAAGGCCATCGAACAAATCGTCGAGTTCAGGAACCAACCCCGGCGAACGAAGGATTGATATGACCCAACCGGAAATTTTTGCGGAATTGAAACCCTTGCTCGTGGAAGTGCTGGGGGTGGCACCGGAAAAGATCCGGCTCGAAAGCGTGCTGGTTTCCGACCTGGGCGCGGAGTCCATCGATCTGCTCGACCTCAGCTTCCGCATCGAGGAGAAGTTTGCGGTTCGCATCGAAGCGAATGAAATGGAACGGGAGGCCATCAAACGGCTCCCGGATGGCGTGTACGAAAAAGACGGTTACTTGACGGATGCGGCCATTGGGGAAATCCGGAAGTCCCTGCCGGAACTGGATCCCGGCAAATTTCCCAAAGGCCTGCGAAAAATGGATCTGCCGTCGTTGCTGACGGTTTCCTTTTTCGTCCAACTTATCGCCCGCAAACTGGCGGCCAAGACGGAAGGAGCGGTCCATGCTTGAACGTCGAAAAGCATTTGTCACCGGCGGGACCGGCGCGGTGGGCGCGGCGATTGTTCGTTGCCTGGCCGAACATGGTGCGCAGGTGGCCTTTTCATTCAACCGCCAGGAGGACAAGGCGCGTCAGCTCGAAAAAGAACTGGCCGCCAAAAAGCACACGGTCAAAGGATACTCTCTGGACGTCGTTGACGCCGCCGGTACGGCACGATTGGCGGAACAAATCGAGCAGGAACTCGGTCCCGTGGACATCCTGGTCAACAACGCCGGGGTCACCCAGATCATGCCGTTTGCGCTCATCGAAGAGGCGGATTGGGACCGGATGATGGATGTGAACGTGAAGGGCATGTTCCTGGTCACCAAGGCGTTCGTGCGCACCATGATCCGGCGGAAGACCGGCGCGGTGGTCAACCTGGGCTCGCTCGCCGGAGCTCGCGTACTGGAAGTACCGGTGCATTATGCCACCGCCAAGAGCGCCGTGGTTGGTTTCACGCTGTCGCTCGCCCGCGAACTTGCGCGTTACCACATCCGGGTAAACGCCGTCGTTCCCGGCCTCCTGGAAGGGGGCGTGAGCGGCCTGGTTCCGGACAAACAGCGCGAGGACTATGTGCAACATTGCACGGCGGGCCGGGCGGGCAAGCCGGAAGAAGTCGCCGAACTGGTGGCGTTCCTGGCCAGCGACCGCGCCAGCTATATCAACGCGCAGGTGATCCAGATTGATGGAGGCATCTGATGAAATTCCGGCTCGTGGACAAAATCGTCGCCTGGTCGCCATATCAAAGCATCAGCGGCATCAAGGCGGTGTCCTTCGAGGAATACTGCCTGAAGGAATTTTTTGGCGACGAGCCCCGGTTGCCGGAGACCTTGCTGCTGGAAAGTTTTTTGCAACTGGGCAACTGGCTCATCCTGCTGTCATCGGACTTCAAGGAAACCGGCATGGTGGTGCGAATTTCCGAAGTGCGCTTCCACGGTTTTCTTTTGCCGGGTCAACAATTGCAGATGAAGGTGACCCTCGCACGTCAGCGGGATGACGGATATGAGTTGTCGGGCGAAGGACGGGTGAATGGTCAGACAATCATCAGCGGACTGGGCTGCCTGGCTGTGCCCGTACCTGCAGCGGAACTGATGGATCCGGCCAACCTGCGCGTGCTCTTCTCGGAGATTTACGAACCGGAGGAGGCCGTCATCGCATGAGGCCTTCCCGATCCTACACTTACCTGGGAACCGTGCGCGGCATGTGCCGGGAATGTCGCGCCCTGCTTCCCGCGCGGATTCTGGAGAAAGGTGGCGCGGTTTATCAGGAACGGCTGTGCCCGAAATGCGGGACAAGCCGGGTGCGGATTGCCGACGGGGTGGAATGGTACCTGGACCGCGTGGCCACGACGGTGCGTTGCAAACCGGCCCGGCTGCCGGGAGGCGAAGTTCATCGGGGTTGTCCGCACGATTGCGGTCCCTGCAGCTTCCACGCCAATGCCTGCCATCTGCCGGTGTTTTCGGTGACCAACGCGTGCAACCTGGATTGTCCGATTTGCTTCACTTACAACCGGCCGGACCGGAAATATTTCATGACGCGCGAGGAACTGCGATCGTTGCTCGACAAACTCATCGCCCGCGCCGGTCCGTTTGACCTGATGAACATCACGGGCGGGGAGCCGACCATGCATCCGCAGATCGTGGAGCTGTTGCGGGAATGCCGCCGGCCGGAAATCGGGCGCGTGACCATGAACTCCAACGGCCTGCGACTGGCGACCAACGAAGATTTGTGCCGGGCGCTGGCCGACCTCGGGGTTTATGTGATTCTTTCCTTCGACACGTTTCAGGCCGACCGGGCATTGAAAATTTACGGCAAGGATGTGGTGGGTCTGAAACACCGGGCGCTGGAAAACCTGCAACGCTTCGGCATCGGCACGACTTTGCTCAACGTGATGATTCGGGGAGTTAACGAAGACGAGATCGGACGGGTCATTGAACTGGCCCGGGCCCACCCGGTGGTGCGCAGTGTGACCATTCAGACGATGACCTTTACCGGCCAGGGTGGGAAAAATTTCCGGCCGCGGGAAACCATGCCGCTGGACGGCGCGGTGAAGGCGATCGAATCCGCCACCGGGGGCGCCATGGGTGCGGCCCACTTTTTCCCGCATGCCGGGGCGCATCCGCTCTGTTACAGCGTCGCGTATTATCTCAAGGACAACGGTGCGTACCGGTCTCTGACGGATTTTCTCACCGTGGCGGAACTGCGGCAGATGCTGGGACAGGGTTATCTCCTGCAACCGGAGGATGACAGCCAGGAAGTTTTCCGGGCGGCCATCGACCGGCTGTGGGCAGCCGGCGATGATTCAAAACTCCTGCCGGCCATCCGCGGATTGGTGGAACGGATGTATCCCCAGGGGCAGGCACTGACCCGGGCGGCACGACAGGCGGTCGCCGAAGAATCACTCCTGGCGGTTTACATCCATTCGCACATGGACGAGGACACGCTCGATCTGGCGCGGCTGGTGGCCTGCCCGGACCAGGTGCCGGATCCGGAAGGCCGCCTGATTCCGGCCTGCGCGTACAACCTTTTTTACCGGCAAAAAGACCCGCGCTTCTGGTGCGTTTGAATATAACCCCAAAACCCAATGACCAAACTCCAAATAAGCACCAAGCGCCAAATTCGAAATGGCGACGAACCCCGAATGCGTTCCTGGGGTTTGGGGTTTGGAGTTTTTTTGGTGCTGGGGCATCAGCGCTTGAGAGTTGACGCATGAAAACTCCCTCATCACTGTCTGCCGGACAGGAAAAATTCCGGGAGTTCCTTGCCAGTCAGACGACGGAACGCCTCTTCTCCTGGCCGACCTGTCACCCTTCACAGCCAACGGGCTTCTGTCCGTGCGACCAGGCCTGGCCGGCGACCTTATGGTTCTATTTTAAATCAACCCTGCTGCTGACCGCGCTGAAGCTCCCGTTCAACACGCTCAAGATTGCCATGCTGCGTTGGTCAGGCGCGCAGGTGGGCCGCGATGTCTTTATTTCCACCGACGTGTGGATCGACCCAAGCTTCCCGGAACTATTGACCCTTGAGGACGAAGTGATGCTGGGCGTGGGTGTCAGGATTTTTCTCCACGCATTTGACCGCGACCATTTTGAAGCCGGGCGGGTCCGCCTTCGCAAGGGCGTCATCGTCGGTGGTTTTGCCATCATCGGCCATGGCGTGGAAATTGGCGAAGGGGCGGTGGTGGTGGCCGGGGCGGTGGCCGGACGTGACGTTCCGGCCGGCAAGGCCGCCATCGGCAACCCGGCGCGGATTGTACCCCTGAGAAACTCCGCCACTCCGGAAATGAAATCTCATGAATGAGTACCTGACCACGACTCAATCGACTTGCCGGATCTGCCGACGGCTGGTTCCGGCGCAGATTTTCGTGGAGAATGGCAGTGTCTGGATGCAAAAGGAATGCCCCGAGCACGGCCGGCAAAAGGCGCGGATTCATGGCGACGCCGAATCGTATTTAAAGCTGGGACATTTCCACCGCCAGGCGTCCATGCCGCTGGCATTCGCAACGAAGGCGGCGGGCTGTCCGGATTCCTGCGGCATCTGCCCGCAGCATGAACAACATGTCTGTCTGCCGATTCTCGAGATCACCGACCATTGCAACTGGGACTGTCCCATCTGCCTGGTCACCAATCCCGGCCGCCACCACTGGACCCGCGCGGAGGTCGCACGGGTGCTGGATGGACTCATCCAGTCCGAAGGACAGATTGACGTGCTCAATCTTTCCGGGGGCGAACCGACGCTGAATCCTCATTTCCTGGAAATCGTAGAGGAATGCGTTTCGCGGAAGGAAATTCTGCGCGTCAGCGTTTCCACCAATGGTTCGGTCCTGGCGCGAAACCGGGAACTGCTGGAGTTTTTGGCACAACGCCGCGTGATTGTGTCGCTGCAAATTGACGGCTTGAGCGATGACATCTACCAGACCCTGCGCGGCCGGCCTTTGCTTGAGGAGAAACGCCGGCTCATTGATTTGTGCGGCGAACTGGATTCATCCATGTCGCTGACCGCCACCGTGGCCAGCGGAGTCAATGACCACCAGTTGGCGGAGATTGCCGACCTGTTGTTTCGGCATGACCACATCCTGAGCGTGATGTTCCAACCCGCGGCTTATGCGGGCGGCGCCGCCAGGCAGCAGCGGCCCGCCGGAGCGGTGACCATTCCCGATGTGATCGCAGCGTTGAACGGCGCCGGATCGGGCGCGGTTTCTGTCGATGATTTTTCCCCGTTGCCTTGCAGCCATCCGGCTTGTTTCTCACTCGCCTTCTATTTGAAGGTGGCAGACCAGCGGCATGTGTCCATCAAGCAGATGGTCAACGCAGAGCGATACCTGGACCTGATTCAGAACCGCGCCATTTTCGGCACGGACGCGGAAAGTTTCAATGCCGTCACGGAGGCCGTGTATGAACTTTGGTCCGGCCCGGCGGCCTTGTCGCCCGACTCTCAGAAAACCCTCGGGGCCATTCGACGGCTGCTGGCTTCCGCAACGGCCGGCGGCGGCTACTCGCCCCGTCAGGCTTTGACCGTTGCCGAACGGTCGGTGAAGTCCATTTTCATCCACCAGTTCATGGACCCGGAGACTTTCGACCTGTCGCGGGCCCGGAAGTGCTGCCAGGTTTATCCTCAGCTCGACGGCCGGCTGATCCCCGTCTGCGTTCACAACTGCCTCAAACGAAATTCATCATGAAAACGGACCGGCAAAAACCACTGGTGTGGTTCGGCGGCGGCGTGCTCGTGGCCGGGCTGCTGCCGTTGCTGCTGTACTGGCTCCTGCTCGGTCATGTGGATGCGTGGGCAGCATTGCACAATGCACCGGCCGCCGCATTTCGCGACACGAGCCGGTTCGAGCAATGGCTGGTGGTCCTGGTGGCCTTCGGGATCAAACCGGCCTACATGCTGATATCCTTGCTCTCGATCCTCTGGCTGTGGCGGCAGCGGGCGCCCGACCTTGTGGCGTTGCGCTGGGGTCTGATTGCCTTCTGGCTCGGCGAAAATGCCTGCACGGTCAACTACATGTTCATTCGCGGCAGTTCTGATTTCTGGGAATACCTGCACAACCTCGGCATGGCGGTGTGCTTCTCCCTGGCCACTTACGCCCTGCTGGAAGGCACCGACCGGCGACTGATCAAATACAGCTCCATCAAGGACCGGTGCGCGGCTTTGAGCCTGTGTCGCGCCTGCATCAAGTACGATGCGGACGTGCCCTGCGGGCTGCGGCGGGTGTTTACGATGCTCATTCCCGCAACCATCGTGCTGGCCGTGATGCTGTTGGGCGCGGACCTGAAGCCGGCCGCCTATGACACCACCATCATGGGGTCCGGCGTGCATTACTCGGAAACGTTGACCGACCAGCTGTTTGAAATCCGCTACTGTCCGGCCCTGACCATCCTTTTATTGATCGCTTCCTGGCTGGTGCTGTTATTCAAACGCGCGGAGCCGGTGCCATTGGCCAAGGTGCTGTTCGCGGCGGCCATGGGCCCGTTTGGCTTCGGGCTGATGCGGCTGTTTCTGGCCACGGTCTTTCGCGAAGACCTGATCCAGTACGTCGTCTGGGAGGAAATCACAGAACTGGTCTTTGTTGCCGCTGTCGCGTTCGTCCTGTTTGTATTCCGCCATTCCTTGTTTGTAAAAGAACCATCCATCCCGGTTGACCCGGCAGGGACGTGGGAAGCCCCCGCCTGAACCTATCAACAACCACATGAGGTAAATATGATTCCAACCACCAGCACCGCCACCAAACGTCCATACTACGGCACCACCACACTTTGTCCCTTTTGTTCCAGGCTTTTGCCGGGCGAAGTGTTCGGGCGCGATGCAGCCGTCTATTTGTCCCGCGAATGCCCCGAGCACGGCCACATTGAGGCCCTGGTTTGTTCCGACATCGACTGGTTTGAAGGACTGAAGCGATTTGACGTTGCGCCCATCAAGCCCGCCCACCCGCAACATTCGGTCAATCTGGGGTGCCCGCTGGATTGCGGACTCTGCGCCGCGCACCGGCAGGTGGCGGGCACGATGGCCATTGAAATCTCGAACCGTTGCAATGCCGACTGCCCGGTCTGCCTCGGCGACAATCGCGGTACTTTTGAAATGTCGGTCGCGGAAATTCGCGAGCTGGTGGAAGGCGCCATCCGGGACCAGGGCCAGATCGGAGTACTCACGCTTTCCGGGGGCGAACCCACGATCCATCCTCAGTTCTTCGAGATCCTGGCCCTGCTGGACCGGCCGGAGATCGGCCGGATCAATCTCAATTCCAACGGCCGGCGCATGGTCCAGGACGCAAAATTCGTGGATCAATTGCGCCAGCATCCCAAGGTCTATGTCTCCCTGCATTTTGATGGCCGGAACGCGGAAAAAATCCGGGGCACCCGGCCCGAATTGCAGGAACAGGCCCTGGACCGGTTGTGTGAAGCGGGCATTGGGGTCGTCCCCTTGATCCTGGGGGTGCGCGACATCAATGACCGGGAACTGGGGACCCTGGTCCCGGCGTTGTTGCAACGGTCGAAGGCCATTAAAACGGTGATCGTTTCGTTGATGGCGTACATGGGAGCCAATGGGAGCCGGTTCAAACCGGAACCGCTCCGGCGACTCACCATCCCGGACGCCGTGGACAGCATCGCTGCGGGTTCCGGCACGGTCATTCACCGGGATGATTTCATTCCGGTGCCGATGCCCAATCCCATCTGCGCCGCCATCGGTTATTTCTTCGTGGACGACGAAGGCCTCATCCCGATGATCCGGGCCGCTGGCGTGGACCAAACCGTGGCCTGCATCCAGAACCAGCATTTCGCTCAGGCCAACGAAAAAATGGAGGCGTTCTTCCGGGAAATGATCAACAACGTCTACGCCAATCCCCGGAAGTTTCCCGATGCCGACCGGACCCTGCGCCGGTTGCGGACATTTGTGGAACGGCTTTTCGCCGGCAACCGGCAGTCTGCGGCGGAGCGACAGGCCCTGGCCGAGGAAAGCATCAAGACCGTTTTCATTATGCAATTCATGGATGGCTGGACATTCGACACCCAACGCCTGTCCAAATGTAGTTGCCAGCATCTGCTGCCCGGCGACCGCCGGGTGCCCAGCTGCGGCTACTATGCCTTTCATCGCCAACGGGATGCGCGTTTCGCCTGATTGCGGATCCCGAATTGTCTTGCATCTATTGGGTCAGGTGAGATTTTTTCTTAAACAGTCCGCCAATTTGCCATGAAGAAACTATGTGATCTTTATGTTGCCAAAGCAGGACTCATCGGAGCCCTGTATTGCATTATTCCCACCTTGATCGGTTTTGCCATTATGTTTTGTGTGGCACCATTCCGGGAGGTTTACCTCTACCGCCTGGCCATCGCGATTCTTGTCGGCGGGCCGGTGGCGGCCTGGTTGAACCGCTTTGGCCTCTCACTCTGGATGATTAAACATTCCTCGCCCAAGGGCCCGGCCACCGTCCTGGATGGAGCTTTGATCGGCTGGTTCCTGGGGATGGGCATGGCGGTGATTCCCGCGTTCACTCATTTCATCGCCTCGAACGGCATGGACGGGACCAAAACAATCGTTATCGTCATCTGGTTCCTTGCCGGCGCCGTGGGAGCGATCCTCGGGAGCGCGCTCGGTCTGGTCGGGATAAAATATCTGGATCGCCAATCCGGCGGTTGATTTGACCGGATCTCCCCGTTTCGGATTGCACCAGTGATTTTCCGGGTCCGCGATGTTTATCTCGATCCACTCCCCATCCCTCAAACTCTTCCTGCCATCAACCCGTGCACTAGAGCATTTTCAGTCACTTTGTAGCCGTATGAAACAATTAATCTGCTTTGTTTTCGGGCGTTTCTTGTGATTTTGAAGGCCACAGTTTTAATTAAACCGCTCTAACCTTCAGAAATGATACTCGGGATTCTTGGGATCGAAGTCCTTGTCGCTTAAGCCGGGATTCAGGTTCAGGTTTTCGTACCCGTAGCACTCGACGAGCTGGTCATCCCAATCGAAAATCCGGGTCCTGATCGGCATTTTAGTTTCGACGTCCAAATTCACGATGCACCGGTAGCAGTAATAGCCCTTCGACGGATCTTTTGGTAAAATGCCTTCAAGCTCGCGGGTTTTCCGTCCATAAATCGTTTGCTCGCCGCGGTCTTTGGAAGTGAGTTCGCCGGCACGCAGGCCCCGCCGAAGATTCGAGTCGATTAATTTTACCAGGTTCGCCAGCCCGGCTTCCGTGATCGGATGCCGGGAATTCTCCATCGCCAGCGAGCCGGTCGGATCCAGGTTGACGGTAATAAGCTTGGCGAAGCCCGCGTCATGCGCCCGGATTTTGTTGTTGTTGGCGCCCTCGACATACAGCGTCTCCTTGCCTTTGGACGGATCGATCCACCTCATGTAGACTTTGAAAGGCCGCTTGAATTTGAGGAACGTGGTTTCCTCCGGAACCAGCTTGCCATTGACGCGCTCGAGCCGGTGAAAAACCGCCGTGTAATTGTCGACTTTGGCCAGCGCCTCTTCCGTTTCCTGGAGCCGTTTTTCAAGGTCGGCGTGGTCCTGGGCGCGCGCGTTGTTTTGAGCAAACAGAATGGCGACCAGGGCCAGAATGGTTCCTGCCGCGCGGCGCAGATAATTCGAAGGCGGATCCGGTTCCCAACGGCTGGTAAGTTGCATTGCGACGCACCGCCGGTGCTTTGAGGCCGTGCAGGCGAGAAAGGATTGGCTTTCACTCGTACTCATCCTGGTTTCATGCTGCCAATCGGGAACTGGAATACCAAGAGGCAAGTTCGCCGATTTTTGCTTCTGCCGGCCATGCCTGCCATAATTTACAGTTACTTCCCCGCCGCCAGCAGTTCGTTCACTTTTCCCATCACCGCAAAGGCGTCGGCGACGTAGAGCACATCGGCCTTGCCACGGGCCCAGCCGCAGTTCGGATCCAGGCTGATGGCGCGGCGCTCGGCGATGAAACGCCAGCCGACGGTGTGCGGTTCCTCGCCGTGGCAACAGGTGGAAAGGCCCTTCGGATGCCGCGGAGTTGAGCCGGTCTGGCCGACCTGATTCAGGTGGGACAAAAACGACAGCACCGCCTGGCCTTCGCCGCTCTGGTCCACCAACGATTTGCTGCTGCCCAGCGACGCGCGGCTGAGTTGGAGAAAACCGCGAATGTGTTTTTCCGCCTCCGGCACGTGCGTCTGGCCGTCGGCCTGTTTCTTCGTCCAGCCGGCGCCGGTGACAAAGAGCAATTGCGCGTCCAGCCGGATGGTCTGGGCGTCGGCCTTCGGTTCACGGATTCCCAACGCTGTTGTGCGCTTGCAAGCGTCGGGCAGGTTTACCACAACTGGTTCCACCCTGGCGGTACCCGCACCGCACTCGCAAGCCGGCTGGCTGCCGGGATCAACAAGAATGAACCAGGGCCGCTGCGTCCGGGTTTGCACGGCTTCCATGCGCTGGCGGTAGTACCAGCGGTTGACGGACGGTTTGCCGCCCGCATCGGCCACGCCCGTCACGTGGGTATCGGCGCGGCCTCCAAGTCGTTGTGCGACTCCGGGCAACACGCGCGCCCAACGCGACGTCGCCGGGGCGACAACCAGAGTGGCCTGGGCCGCCCTGCAAATGGCTTCTGTCGCCGCGGCATCGGTGGCATATCGCGATGGGGCAAACTCCTTGCCGGACACGCCGAAATATTTGGTGGCCGGACAGGCGGCAATGGAATCCGCCGCCGCCTGGACATTTTCACCGACCAGCCCCACGACGAGACTGGAATCGGGGAGGGCCTGATTCAGGGTACGGGCGGCGCGCAACGCTTCGCGGGCGGATTTGGCCAGTGAACCGTCGGCCTCGGTATGGGCGAGAAGTAAGATAGTTTCCATAAATTGATTTAGCCGCAAAAAGGCACAAAAGGCGCAAAATTAAATCGCTTCTGATAACACAAATTTCCTTACCTCCAGTTTGCCAGAGCCAAAGTTGATCAAGAGACCGTGCTCGACTCGAAAGCCTCGGAGATAACCCAGGAGTTGGGCAACGTGTTCGTCGGTGATGCCTTTGCAGGCTTTCAATTCTACAATCAATTCGCTTTCGACGAGCAGATCGGCGAGATAGTCACCAAGAACGGTGCCGTCCTCATCGAATACCTGTAATGCGTGCTGTTGTTTGACTTGAACACCCGTTTTTTGAAGCCGATGGGCCAGGCCGTTTTCGTATACCTTTTCAAGATGTCCATGCCTCAGATAGCAATGAAGGGCAAAAGCCGTTTCGCGAACTCGATCGCAAAGCAGGAAAATCTCATTCTGGGTTTTCATATTTTTTGCGCCCTATGCGCCTTTTTGCGGCAATTACTTTTTTATCCATTCGACGATTTCCTTGGCGATGTCGTCGGGCGACTTGTCCTTTACGATTTTGGTTTCGCGCAATTGTTTCGGCAACGCGACGCTCGCGAAGCTCAAGCCTTCGCCGGCGAGTTTCACCGGTTTGGCCTTCTGCAACGCCGGCATCACGGTGCGCATGTTCAGCATGCCAACCTGCGGATTGTTTTTGGGTTCCGGTAGATTGCCGGTGGCCCAGCCAAACAGGGCCGGCGGTCCGGCGCATCGGGAAACCTGGTGTTTTCCACCCTCGATGCGTTCCAGGATTTCGAGCGAACCGTCGGCGTTGACCTTCAATTCGTCCACGCCCTGGAATTGGTCCACGATGCCAAGCCGTTCACCGACCATCTGCATCGTGGCGCCGGCGCCGCGCGAGGCCGATTCCCAGCCGCCGAAGACGAGCAGCTTCGATTGGTCGAGACCGGCGATGCCCGAGATGGCTTCCGCGAGCGCCATCGCAACCTCGGCCGCCTCGGTAAATCCGCCGGCCGGTCCGTCAAGCGCGACGAGTTCGAAGGGCACCTTTTGCGCCACGACCATCATCACCTGCTGGAGCTTGGCCTTGGGACCCAGGCTGACGAGCCAGACCTTGCTGCCGGGCGCGTTCTTCGCCAGGTTCCCAGCCTCGTAAAGCGCATGGCTGGCCCACGGGTCGAGGACGGAAGGCAGCAGCATCTCATTTTTCAGGGCGGGCCCGCCCGGGCCGGTCACGGGCTCCAGGGTCTGGAGCGGGTCCGGCACGATGCTGCCGCAAACAACGATTTGATAGGGTGTGCTCATAAATCAAAGTGGCCGCCAAAATCACCAGCAGCGCAAAAATTTGAACTGGGCCACAGTTGCACTGTGATTCATTCCCGGCCCGGTAACAAAGCTTAAACTGTTGGGAGAACAACTCTTGGAAAGACTTTGCCAAAATAGGGCGCGTGACCCGAAGGCGCACCTTTGACCTGCGGCCGCGTGCTGGCAATTCTGCCATGCCTGGAGGGCGCCGGCGCGACCGGTTCGATAACAAATCTCTTAAAGGGACCGTTTTCTCCGCCGATATATCACTCGATGGCAATCATGTCCCCAATTGACGTGAACACAATGGGCGCCGGACACGGTGAGACCGTGTCAGACCTGGCGGCCGAACTGGTTCGGGAGTTCAGCGTCCCCGAACCGGACCTGGACCGTATTGTGCAAATGATTGACGGCGAATCCGGGCTGGCGACGGAAATTCTGCGCCGCAGCAACACTGTCGCGTTTGCCGGACGCACTCCGACGCTTGACGTTTTTGAAGCCGTGACCCGCCTGGGCATGCTGGAAGTGCGCGACGCCATACTCGCCTTCATCGATCCATTTCATGCGTGGTCCCCGCGTCCCGTCACCGATCTTTCCGCCATCCGCGAACTATTCTTGAAATTCAGGACCTTCCGCAGGGCCGGAGTTTAAATTCGGCTCATTTAGCTTCAATTTTCCGCTGAATGCAGGCCGCCGGTCCCGGCGCGGAAGGCGATGTTCGTGCGTTCCGGATCGTACGGCAATGGTTGGGAACAATTCCACAGGCACGCGCCGCAGTGGACGCATTTCTCCCGATCAAAATTGGGCACGCTGCCTGCACCGGGCGTGATGGCCTGGCCGGAGCAGGCTTCAATGCAAATCCGGGCGCCGCATTTCTCGCACAGTTCCGGGTAAAGAAACACGACGTGGTCGCTGTAGCCGGGCGGCGCCTGCACCTTGCCGCCCAGGAGCAGCGCGTCCTGGTGTGACACGAGCAGCCGGCCGTCGTAGGGAATCGCCGGCCAACCCGCCTTTTCCATCAACGCGCCGTGGAGCGAGGTGCTCTTCACTTTGCACTCCTCCCGCAATCGGGCGATGTCCTCCGGGGTGACCCGGTTGCGGTAATAATCTTCGAGAGAAGGAATCCGCTGCCAGGGCGGCACGGGATCGTCGGCCAGGGAAAACCGTCCGTTCGTCAGGCCCGCCAGCGCCATGCCGATCATTCCCCGCACAAAACCTTTCTGAAAACCATCGCGGGATTTTTCCGCCACCCGGGATTCCTGTTCCACCCAGCTGGCACGCCGGCGCCCCACATAGGCCTCGTCAAGGTTTTGCTTCGTAAACGGTTTCTTCGCCCGGAGCAACTCGAGTACGGCCTCGGCCAATTGCGTGCCGGTGGCCCAGGCCTCGTCCACCCCGGAGCCGGTGAGGACGTTCGTGCTGCCGCTGCCTTCGCCGATGCGGGCATAACCGTCACCAACCAGGTAGGGTTCGCCGCGCCGGCCGGATTCGCCGAGCGTTTTTGCACCCCAGGAGCGGAGTTTCCCGCGCGAGAGATAGCGCCACAAATACGGGTGCAACATCCAATGCTGGAGGTACCGATAGGCGGTGCGGGTTGGATTGTCGAACCAGGACGGCACAAAAATACCGAGCGATGCGATGCGATCGGGGTGGACGTAGAGAAAACCGAAAATTTCCGGCTCGGGATAACCGAACGTGTGGAACACGGTACCCGGTTTGAGCGGTGTGTCTTCGGGCAAATCCACGACGAATTTCATGCCCACGGCCCAATCGTGCGTGTGATGGTGGCGTGGCGTATCGAAGTGCGCATTCAACTGCTGGCCAACGATGCCCACCGGGCCATCACCCACCACCGTGAGGGCGGCACGAATGTCCATGCCCGGCGTAAATCCCTCGGCGGGCTGGCCCTTCCGGTCCACACCCTGGTCGAGCAGACGGATGCCCACCACCTGGTTTTCCTCGATGAGCACCTGCGACACCGGCGTGCCGGGCCAGATCTGGACCGTGCCTGTGCTTTGCACCTGCGCGCCGACCCACTGGATGAACTGACCCATCGAAAGCACCAGGCCGCCCTCTTTATGCAGGAAGGAAGGTGTCCACGGCAGGGTCAACGCCTGATGATCGACAGGCAACATCCATCGGCAGGCACGAATCATCGCATCAGCCGCGCGGAGCGTGGCCGGGCGCCGGCTGGCACCCACCGGATCGAGCAGGTAGAGCATCTTTTCCTCGCCGACGGGTGCAGCCATGGGGATGCCGGCTTTCTTGAGGTCCGGAAAGCTCGCCAGCAACGCGCGGGCACGGGTGACGAACCCGGACACGCCAAAGCCGATATCATCGGCGCGCTCGTAGCAAAGCACCTGCGGCGGCTGGCCCGGCGTGATGGCGCTTTCCACTGCGGGTGTGCCATCGGTATTGATGAGTTGCCGGGAAAGTGTGGTGAGAAACCCAGCCGTGGCCGGGCCGAACCCGACACAGACAATGTCCGCATTCATCTGCGGGCGGTCAATGGTCTGGGTTTCTGGCGCTGGCTGCGACATGGGTAATTTTGTTTGAGCTTATCACTTTCCGGCAAGCTGGCGGACGGAGGGTTTTTCCCGGATTTCATCGCGAACATGAAATCCGATTTCGCGGCGTTTCGGTTCCGGGCCGGGAGGAAGCGGTTCCATGAGTTTCTTGATTTCTTCGAGGATATGAACGATGGCCTTTTCGTGAACGTCCAGACGATCTGTCAACCGTCGTTCCAACTCCGCAAGTTTCTCCGCCAGTTGCCGGTTTGCCCCCAATGCCTCGCGCATCTTTACGAAGGCCCGGACCACAAAAACGCTCATCTGCACCGCTCGTGGACTGTTCAGAACAGTCGCCGCCATGATGGCACCGTACTCGGTAAAGGCGACGGGAACATAACGCCGGCCACCGCGTCCTTTTGAGGTCGCAATTTGCGACCTCAAAGATGCAACCTCTTGAGGTTTAAGTGTAAACGCGAAATCGGAGGGGAATTTTTCGTGGTTACGGCTGACTGCCTCATTGAGACGCTTGGTTGGCACCCCGTAAACTCGCGCCAGATCAGCATCCAAAATAATGCGTTGGCCCCGAAGAAGCCGAATCAAACCTTCGACTGGTTCCACTGCACTCATGGTCTTCTCTTTGTTCATCGAGAAACCAGTCACACTGGATAATCCAGCGCCTCGCGGATCATTACTTTCGTCAACGCCTCGGCAGCGCGGTCTTTGGCCAGGCGGCAACCGGTGAGGCAACCATCGAGCTTGGCGCGCAGGCGCACAAAGTTTTCCAGCCCGGCAAATTTCACGCACGGACCCGCTTTCAACGGATGGGCCTCGTCGGTTTCCGATACATCCGAGTAAGCGCGGGCGGAACCGTCGATGCCCGGAATGATGCCTTCCAGCGCTTCCAGTTCGGCGGCGCAGTAACAGGCATGGCAACTGGTTTCATCCCAGGCCGGATGGCGGTTGTAGCCGTGGACGAGTTCGCCGCAGATCCGGCCGGCTTCGGCAGCCGCGCGCGCACTTTGCACGTGGCCCAGGTCGGTGAAGAAGGCCACGGTGCCGGCCAGCCCGTCGGCAAGCGCGGGATTTTCCGCCCCTTTGTTTTCCAGTTCAATCACGTCGAGGATGAATTGCCGGGCCGCGAGCAGCCAGCACAGCGCGTCGGCCAGCGGGAAGGTCACGCCCTGACGGGTCTTGTGATAAAGTTTCGCGCCATCGGCATCAGTGGCGGACCGGATGTGATGGAGCGTCCAAAGCCACAGTTGCATGGCGCTGGCGAGCGTGCAGGCGCCGGTGCCGGGCCGCTCGGACGCCAGCCGGCGCATGTCGGCAATCCATTGCCCGAACTGGGCCAGGAACAGTTCGTTGGTCATCGTGATCGAGAGCTGCAATCGTTGCACGGCCTCCGGCCCTTCGTAGGTCGCCTCCAATTGCGCATCCATCCACTTCTGGCCCAGGAAACCCGGGCAATCCTCGGTGACACCGTAGCCGCCCATGAGACTGACAGCCTCACGCATCATCGTTGCGCCGTAACCGGTATTCCACAGTTTGCACGCGGGGCAAAGGACGTTGGCCAGCGCGTCGAGCCGGACGAACTGAACGAGCGGGTCGGATTCCAGGATTTCCGCGCGTTTAAGGTCCCGTGCGCCCACCGGTTGGGAGGTGATTTGCAGCAGTTCCAGCGCCTCCTGTTGCTTCGCCGCCAATTCCTTGAACGCGGCCCGGCCGGTCAATTTCTTCTCCGCGAGCCACCGGTCTTTCTGTTTCTCCAGCGGATCCAGCACGTCGAACAGCCGCGCGGCCTCGAAGCCGAGCGACGCGCTCGCTTCCCCGGTGGCCCAGATGTCCACGAGCCGGTGGAGGGCGTCCTCCTTTTGTTGGATGCCCAACTCATAGCGCGGTGTGCCGGGGGCGCCGGCCCCGCCGCGGAAACGGCGGCGCTGGTAAAGAATGACCGGCTCGACGGCGGAAAGCAGTTTCGCGGCGGTCATCAAACCGACCGTGACGCGGGTGCGGCGGAACACGGCCTCGATGATTTCACTGTGCGAATAATTCGGGACGATGACTCCTGCCTGGACCGTGTAGCCGCCGACGATGCGGCTGGCGGGCACCTTCAGGTTGAAGACCGGGTCGTTGGTGGAGGAAAGCTGGTGGACGAGTTTTTTGGTCGGCGTGCCCCGGTCCCAAATCCCGGGGTCACCCTCCTCCAGGATCACCATGCAGCTGCCTTTGAGGCGCGGGTCGTTGGAATCCACGGCGGCGGTGACGACATTGGCGAAACCCATGTTGGTGATGAAACGGCCGCGTTTGTCCACCTGCAGCACCGGTTCCTGTCCGTCTTTCCATTCGGTAACGCGCACCTTGCCGGCCAGCATGCCGGTTTCGACCCCGACGAAGGGGATGGGTTCCGTGAGCGCGAACGCGGCGCGGACCTGTTTGCGTTTTTCGCCGGGCTTGGGCGGGGCGGCGTTGCCGACGTATCGGGCGCGCTGTTCGGGCGTGCCGCGCTCGTGAATCGGGGCCAGTCCAAGATTGCCGGCCAGGCTGCTGGTGGCGGCGCCGGCATCCACCCAGGCCAGCTCGAAGGCGAGCAACGCCAGGGCGAGATTTTTGGGTCCAGCGATATAGCCGCCCTCCTCCGGCTCCAGGGCCGCGGCGGTGATGCCGCTCTCGTCGAAATGGCGGAGCAACCCGGCCTTGGCCGGCGTCCACTCGTGAGAGTTACGACCGCCCTCCGCCACCACCCGGGCGACCGGCCCGCGCGCCACGCCGCGCGCGGATTGGACGAGCATGTGCAGTTCATAGCGATCGGCGAAGCGCCACATGATCTGGCGCACGTCGTCCCCCGGCAGGGTTTGCAATCCCGGCGACATCCTGTTTTCAGCAATCGTTTCCATAAAATCCTCCTCCGTTACGGGGTTTCTTCCGGTCACGGAAAAATCCGGCAAAATATCGGCAACCCGAACGGATAACGAACTTTACATAAGAAATGTTTGTCTATCCAGAACAAAAAATTCGTCTTTCTAAAGATTCGATAATGTAAAATAGACGGTTCTCTTATTCCCGTTTGAGGCGGAGGCGGTTCAGAGGTGTTTTTGCAACCGGAGCAGCGCCTGTTTCAGCCAGTCAAAATTAAACCAGCCGCGGTGGAAGGCGTACTGGATCAGCAGCAATCCGGCAAAAACCGCCGTCCATTCCCAACAGAGCTTGCGCTCCGGGCGGCTTTTGACCAGTCCGAGGGCGGCGACCAGATTCACAGCGGTGGCAAGTCCCAATCCCCAGAGCATCAATATTTGCGGGGGCGTGGCCGCGGAGATTTGCCAGCCCCACCACTGTTCCCGGGTGGCCGCCGGGATGCCGATGAAGACCACGGCCAGCAGGGCGGCATTGACGCATTGGATGAAGAATCGCTGCATGGGCCGAGCCCGCGCACGCCGGGCGGGTCAATTGACTGTTTCCTCGATTTTGTATTTGAACATGCGCTTCTTCATCCAGCGCACCGCGAGCAAATCGTGGAACGTCACGAACAGCCGGTTCCATACGCCATAATGGCTCTGGCCGGCATGACGGCGGTTGGCCGCAATTGGAACTTCGGTGACGGTATAGCCCTCGATTTTGAACAGGGTGGGCATGAAACGGTGCATCCCTTTGAAAAATTTCAGATTCGCGATGCACTCGCGCTTGAACGCCCGGTAACAACAACCGGCGTCGCTGATGTTTTCGTTCGACAGCAGGTTGCGGACCCCGTTGGCGATCCGCGATGACGCCACCCGGATGAACCCGTCGCTCTGGCGCCGGGCCGCCACGCGCGAGCCGCAGGCACAGTCGAATTTTTCGAGCGCCGCCAGCAATTTCGGCAGGTCGCCCGGGTCGTTCTGCAAATCGGCGTCGAGGGTGACGATGATCCGGCCGCGGGCCGCCTGCATGCCCGCCCACAGGGCCGCGGACTGGCCGCAGTTGGCCGCGAACCGTTGCGCGCGGATGCGCGGGTCGGTCGCCGCCAGGTGTTTGAGGAGTTCCCACGTCCGGTCCTTGCTGCAATCGTCGGTGATGACGACCTCGTACGGCAGCCGGAGCGGTTCGGCCGCCTCGCGGACGGCCGCGATGAGTGCAAGCAGGTTTCCCTCCTCGTTATAACAGGGAATGACAAAGCTGAGTTCGAGCGTATCGGGCATTACTATTTCCCTAAAAGTCTGCCATTACATCGCAGACATTGCCCGCGGCGTCGAGGCTCATTTCACCACGAATAGTGCACCGTGTAGGTCAATGTCCGTTCCTCGTCGGGCTTCACCGGCACGCGGAATTCAATGGTCTGGGCGTCGGTTTTCTTGAACTCGTCGGACTTCTTTTTGACGTCCCAGTTGCTCCAGCGGTAGAGGTGTTCCACCACGCGGATTTCCACCGGCTCCTTCTTGCGGTTGCGCAATTTGATCTCGAACGTTTCGTCAATCCATGACGGAGGCAGTCTGTCGCTTTTAACCGCGGGTTCGCTTACGGGAAGGCCGGTAGCAGGATCAATGGTAGGCAACCCAACACCACCGACAAAGTCAATTTTGAAATCGGTCTGTTTGCGCTCGCCGACCAGGTCAAAGGCGTTGCCAGTGGTCACGCGGACGGTTTCGTTGCGCGGCGTGTGATCGATCGTGTCCTCGCCGACGAACTGCAACTGGCCGTCCGTATCGCGGCGGTAAAACCGGAGCTTACCCTTGGGCAGCGCAATACCGAGATGATTGGTCTCAGCGTTGATGAATTCGCGCATCACCTGGACTTTCTTGTTGCCCTGCGTGCCAAAACCGCGGTCTTGGTTTAGCCCGCCGTAAAAACGGCAACCCTGCTCCGCCCCGTCATAGACGTAAATGGTTGAAGCCTTGACGCCATCAGCCCGGACGAATTCCACCTGCTTCGTTTCGCGGTCGAGCAATGTCGCGGGCCGAGCCATGGTGTAAAGATGAAATTCATCAAAAGTCTTTTCAGTGACCACCGGTTCGCCGCCACCGCCGCCGCCGCTGCCGCCGCTCCGGGACAACATCGCGCGCATGGCCGGTTGGATTTTGTTCACGTCACCGGCCATCAATTTGATTTTGGCGTCGCGGAAGGTCTTGCCGCTCTGGTTGTTCATTGTCACCCAGCCGATTAAATCCACCGTGTCGCCCTTTTCCGGCGAAACGAGGTTGTAATCCGCCTCCCAGGTGAACCCGCCGGTGATGTAGCTGACCTCGGCGTCGAACTGGCCCGGCTTATCGGATTGCAACAGCCAGTTGAGCGTCGGCTTGAGCACCGTGTCGTCGCCCAGGTCGGGAAACAACGGCGTTCCCGGCAGGGTGAACTGCAATTTGCCGTTCACTTCGATGATGGGCTGTTCCGAGCCGCCGCCCGGCACGTAGCCGCTGCGGATGATTTTGCCGGGAATGAGCTCGCACACCTGGTTGTTGTCCTTCAGGCGCAGGCTCTCAAAATCAATCGTCTTGCCTTCGAACAACGACAGCAGCAATTCCTGGGTGACCGGGTCGTTACGGTAATTTTGCTCCCAGATCTGGAGCAAATGTTTGCCGGCCGGGTCACGCAAAATCACCGAGTCCGGCTCGACGCACGCGGTGGCGTCGGCATAACGAACGTTGTTGAGGCCGGATTTGAGGCCCAGCGGGACGGTGTCGCGCACGACGGCGAAGTCCTGGTTGTAGATGGTCAAAGCCGGTTGGGCGAAGGCGGCGAGCGGGCCCACCGTGCCGAGGAGCAGGGAAACGAGTGCTTTCATAAGCGGTTTGTCTGGTGGTATGACATAACCGATTCATGGAACGGCGTCCCGCAAAAAACATCCTCCCATTGGGAGGGCGTTGTTTCGTCCGAGCACTGACGTGTAGCATTTGGCTTGCGATCGCGCAATGCGGGGGGGTTGCCCTGCCATCCGCCGGTTACCACGAATAGTGCACCGTGTAGGTCACTGTGCGCTCCTCGTCAGGCTTGACCGGCACGCGGAATTCAATGGTCTGGGCGTCGGTCTTCTTGAATTCGTCGGACTTCTGTTTGAGGTCCCAGTTGCTCCAGCGGTAGAGGTGTTCCACCACGCGAATTTCCACCGGCTCCTTCTTGCGGTTGCGCAATTTGATCTCAAACGTTTCGTCCATCCATTTGTCGCCGGTGTCCACGTGAAAATTGGTCTGCCGGCGTTCGCCCACCAGATCGAAGGAATTGCCGGTGGTCACCCGGATGGTTTCGTTGCGCGGCGTGTGGTCGATCTCATTCTCGCCGACGAACTGCAACTGGCCGTCGGTGTCGCGGCGGTAAAACCGGAGCTTGCCCTTGGGCAGCACAATGCCCAGATGATTGGATTCCGCGTTAACGAACTCGCGCATCACGACGACCTTCTTATTCTCGCTGCGTGCACCGAAATTCGGGTCGTTGTTCAAACCGTAATAGCGAAAATTTTCCACGCCGTCGTAAACGTAAATGGTCGGGGCGAACAGGTTCTCGGCATGGACAAATTCAACCTGCTTGGTTTCGCGATCATGAAGCGTGGTCGCCCGCGCAATGTTATAGAGATGAAATTCATCAAAGGCCTTTTCGGTGACGGCCGGCGCGGGCTCGGCCATCATGCCCATCAGTCTCGTTTTGGCAAAATATCCCTGGGTCATCATTGGCTGAATCTTGTTCACATCGCCGGCCATCAATTTGATCCGGGCATTTTCAAAAGTCTTGCCGCTTTGGTTGTTCATCGTGATCCAGCCGACCAGGTCCACGTTGTCACCTTTTTCGGGCGAAACGAGGTTGTAATCCGCCTCCCAGGTGAAGCCGCCGGTGACATAACCGACTTCGGCGTCGAACTTGCCGGGTTTGTCGGATTGCAACAACCAGTTGAGCGTCGGCTTGAGCACCGTGTCATCGCCCAGGTCGGGGAACAAGGGCTGGCCGGGCAGGCTGAACTGCAGCTTGCCGTTCACTTCGATGATGGGTTGCTCCGGGTTGCCACCCGGCACGTAGCCGCTGCGGAGGATTTTGCCGGGAACGAGCTCCCGCACCTGGGTGTTGTCTTTCAGGCGCAGGCTCTCAAAATCAATCGTCTTGCCTTCGAACAATGACAACAGCAAGGGCTGCGAGACGGGATCGTTGCGGTAATTTTGCTCCAAAATCTGGAGCGAATGCTTGCCGGCCGGGTCGCGTAAAATCACCGAGTCGGGTTCCACGCGCGCAGTCGCGTTGGCGTAACGCACGGTGTTGACCCCCGACTGGAGGTCGAGCGGGACCGAGTCACGCACCACGGCGAAATCCTGGTTGTAAATGGTCAGCGCCGGCTGGGCGAAGGTGCCAAACGTCGCCGCGGCGCCGAGGAAAAGAACGGAAGTGAGTGTCTTCATAAACGATTCGATTGTTGGCATGGCATAACTGATTCATTGGACGGCGTCCCGCAAAAAATGCTCCCGGGAAAAACTCTCCAAGCTGGCCTCCCGACACGCTGAAGCGTGGACACCGAATCTATTCTCCTGCCGGCACGATTCGCCGCAGGGGTGTCCGGCTGCGCATTTACTTCACGTCCGACAGCTTAAAGGAATTCAAGAAATACCAAATGTTGGTTGCATGCCGGTTTTGTGCAGGCACGCTGACCATAACCTCATAAAAATGATTCCTGGTGAGAAAAAAATGCGCAACGGCAAAAGCTTGGCCATATTTTTCATCCTTATATTTTGGCTCCCATTCAATTTCCCGGCCAGTATAACCATTGTTGGTTATCGATAGTTCCTGAAGTGGCTTTGCCTCCTTTCCGATGGTGGCATCGCGAGCATCCTCAAATATCCTGTCTGGCCCTCTGGGGTCTGGCCGGTTTGGAACATTGCTGTAAATTACAACATAGCTGTTGGTCTCGTTTTCTTTAAAAATAAATAAATGGGCCGGAAAGGGTTTGTTATCATTTATTTGTTCTTCCGGCGAACCCGGAAAAAGCACGCTGAAACCTCCCGTCTCAGATGTAAATGGCTTCCAATTGACGCCGACATTCTGTTTTGAGCAACTGATAAAAGCCATTGCCACGGCGGTTGCCAGACATATCAGTAAACACGCTTTCACGTTCGCAGGAATTTCAATTCACCAGCCGGTACCAGTTGTCGCGCTGGTGCGGTTCGTAGCCGAGGTCCTGGATGAGCCGGTGCATGTCGGCGACGGTCATGCGGAAGGTGGTGCCGGCCTGGCTGACGACGTTTTCCTCGATCATGATGCTGCCGAGGTCGTTGGCACCGTATTTCAGCGCGACCTGGCCGATTTCCTGGCCCTGCGTCACCCACGAACTTTGCACATTGGTGAAATTGTCGAGGTAGATCCGACCCAGCGCCTGCGTCCGCAAATATTCGTGCGCCCCGACCGTCGGCGCCTTAAGGTTGGTGTGCTCGGCCTGAAACGTCCAGCAGATGAAGGCGGTGAAACCCTTCGATTTGTCCTGCTGCACGCGCAACCGGTCCAGGTGTTCGATGCGGTCTTCGATGGTCTCGACGTGGCCGAACATCATCGTCGCGCTCGAGTTCAACCCCAGCCGGTGGGCCACGTCCATGACTTCCAGCCAGTCGCTGCTCATGGCCTTGAGCGGCGAGATGCGCTGCCGCACGCGGTCCACGAGAATTTCCCCGCCGCCGCCGGGGATCGAGCCCAGCCCGGCCTTCACGAAATCACCGATGATTTTGTCCAGCGGTTCATTGAACACCTCGCGGAAATGGATGAATTCGCTGGGGCTGAAGCCGTGGACGTTGACCTGCGGCCATTTCGTTTTGATGTGCGAGAGCAGGTCGAGGTACCATTGCTTGGTCAGTTTGGGGTGATGCCCGCCCTGCATCAAAATTTGCGTGCCGCCCAGCGCAACGGTCTCCTCGATTTTTTTGTCCATCTCATCCAAGGTAATGACGTAGGCATCATCGTCTTTCTCCACGCGGTAGAAGGCGCAGAACTTGCAATAGACGTTGCAGACGTTGGTATAGTTGACGTTGCGGTCAACGATATACGTGACGATGTCGTTGCCGTGGCCGTTGAAATCCTTCGCCTTGGCCAGTTGCCGGCGGCGGTCGGCGAGCGCGCCGAGCTCCTCCAGTGGCAGCGGATAAAGCCGCCGGGCCTCGGCCGGGTTGATGCGCTGGCCGTCCCAGATCTTTTGCAGCAAATCGTCCAATGACGCATCGTAAATCACGGTTCAAAGCTAACTTATTCGCGTTTTCAAGACAACCGCCAAGGAGAGGAGTTACGTAAGAAACCGGTCAGTTTCGATTTTCCTTCTGCCCCCATTGGGCCGACAATCAGGGGTTTATGAAAGGAGCTGCAACTCCACAAGCGCCTGCCATCTGCTCTGGCAAACGATTTGATTCAGCCATCTGGGCAGCGATGATCGCGGGCGCCTGCACGTTTCTAAATGTATATTGCACGCAGCCTTTGCTGCCCTTTTTCCAGCACTTATTCCACGCCTCGGAAATCGAAGTCAGCCTGACGGTGGGCGCGGTGACACTCGCGGTGGCGCTGATGGCCCCGCTGACCGGCATGATTGCGGAAAGCATCGGACGCAAGAAAGTCATTGTTCCGGCGCTCTTCGCCCTGGCGATTCCGACGCTGCTGGCCGCCACGTCACAAAGCCTGCCGGCTCTCATCGGCTGGCGTTTTGCCCAGGGCCTTTTTGTGCCAGGCGTCATCGCCGTGATGATGGCTTACATTAACGAGGAATTTCCCGGGCGGGTCGGCACGGTCATGGCCGCCTACGTGGCCGGGACGGTCTTCGGCGGTTTTCTGGGTCGCTTTCTCACGGGCATGATCGCCGCGCACTGGAGCTGGCGCGCCGCGTTCGTGACGCTGGGCATCCTGGATCTGCTGGGCGCCCTGGCCGTGCGGCAATGGCTGCCGTTGGCGGTAAACTTCGTTCCCGCCCAACATGTGTTCAAATCCATGCGCGACACCTGGTCGCACCTGCAAAACCCGCGTTTGCTCGCAATTTGTGGCCTGGGTTTTACGGTCCTGTTTTCGCTGGTGGGCGTGTTCACCTACGCCAATTTTTACCTCGCGCGACCGCCGTTCAATCTCACTCCCGCCGAACTGGGCAGCATATTTTTTGTCTATCTGCTGGGCTGCATCGTGACTCCGCTGGCCGGCCGCTTTCTCGACCGCCACGGCTTCCGCCCGACCATGCTCCTGTCGTTCGGCATGTGTCTGGGCGGTCTTTTGCTGACGCTGGCCCCTTGGCTGATGCTGGCCGTTGCCGGACTGGCGGTTTTTTCGTCCGGGATTTTCATCTCGCAATCGGCGGCAACAGTATTAACGGGACAGGTTGCCGGGCGCGCCCGTTCCGCCGCCGCCGGTCTTTACGTGACTTTCTACTATGCGGGTGGGAGTGCGGGCGCGGTGTTGACGGCGTGGTTTTGGTTGAAGGGCGGCTGGCCCGCCTGTGTCGGCCTGTTCGCGGCTGCCAGCCTGATGACCTTGATCCTGGGGCTGGCCGGCGGGAAATCCGTGGCCGGCCGGGAAGTTCCTTCGGTGCCGGTGGTGGATACGGCCATTTGAAATCGTTACCGGGTTCAGGGGGCGCGGTGGAAGTTTTCCGGTTCGATGGACGCCAGGGCATTGCAAACGTCCTTGATGACGCTCATTTTCCCGAGCGCCCGGGCCGCGGTGGCCTTGTGCAGGTAGGCTTCCACCAGTTTCGGGTCCAGGGCCAGGGCCTGGTCGGCATATTCCAGCACCTTGTGATGGCTGCCCATGTGGCCGGCCATCGTGGCCAGATGCAGCCAGCCGAGCTTGTGCTGCGGGTTGATTTTCAGGGCCTGTTTCAGACAACGGACACCATCGGCCGGGCGCCGCATGCTGTGATAGAGCAGTTCCGCCAGATCGTTCCACACCGTGAAATCGGTCGGGTCCATCGCCAATGCCTGCCGGTACGCCGTCTCCGCCTGAACATATTGTCCCATCCCGCTCAGGCCCAGGCCGACATAATAAGGTGCCCGATGGTCCGTCGGGTCCTCGCGCTGCCATTGTTGGGCGAGCGCCAGTACTTCCGGCCATAATCCCAGCCCGGACATTTCGCCGGCCCGCCGGGCCCTTTCCTGTATGTTCAATTCCATGTTTGAAAACTCCAACCAACCATCCCCTGCGAAAAATTGCGTATGACATCGCCGGCCAATCCCGGACCGGCCGGCGGAGCTACTTGCGGACCGGCCGCAACCGCCAGAGGCCGGCCAGCAGGCTGCCGATGACCGAATGAAACGTCGCCGAAATCGCGCACGGCAGCGCGACCAGCGGCATCGAGGCAAAATGTTTCCCGGCCAGCGCCGCGCCCAGGCCGGAATTCTGCATGCCCACTTCCACGGAAATCGTCCGGCTGGTCAATTCGTCGCAGCGCAGCAGCCGGCTGAAAACATAACCCAGGAAAAAACCGCCGGTGTGCAACAAAAACACGGCCAACACCAGCTCGCCGCCCGACTGCTTGAAGTCTCCTGCGCTGCTGCCGATGATGCTTGCGCAAATCAGCGTGATGGTCAACACCGAGATCAACGGCGACACCGGCAGGACGAACTTCACGAAACGCGGCAGGTAACGGTTCAAGGCCACACCGATGATCACCGGCGCCAGCACGATCTTCACCGTGCTCAGGAACAAACCCGCTGCGTCCACCGGCACGTATTTGCCCGCCAGCCACTTCGTCAGCAGCGGCGTCATCACGATCGCCCCCAGCGTGGAGCACATCGTCATCAACACCGACAGGGCGACATTGGACCGGGCGAGGTAGTTGACCACGTTTGACGCCGTGCCGCACGGGCAGCAGGCCACCAGGATGAGGCCGACGGCAAACGGCGTTTCGAGCCGGAGCACGCGGGCGATGCTCCAGCCGAGGAACGGCATGATGGCATAATGCGCGACGAACCCGATCCCGACCGCGCGCGGCATTTTCAGCACCGCCTTGAAATCGTCCACGCTCAGCGTGATGCCCATCCCCAGCATGATGATCGCAAGTCCCCAGGTGATGAAATCGCCGCCGAACCAGGTGAACCAGGCCGGATGCGCCAGCGCCAGCACGCCGCCGAGCAGGACCCAGGCGGGGAACAGGTTGGTGGCAATGGCCAGGCTGCGGTTCATGGGCGCAGGGATTAAACGAAAAACCGCGGGAAGCGCCAGCTTTTCAAGCGGTCCGGCAAAGCTTTTGGCCAAATCTAACCCTTTCGGAAGAGCCGCGTTCGGTGTTCACCCTCTCGCCTTGGCGCAGCCTGGGTCAGGGTGTCAGCCTGTTGCAACACGCTGAAGCGTGGACACCAAACGGCTGCGCTTAGCGAGCCCGACGGAAGTTTTCCGGTTCGATGGACGCCAGGGCGGCGCAAACCTCCCGGACGACGTCCGTTTTTCCCAGGGCCCGGGCGGCGCTGGCCTTGTGCAGGTGGGCCTCCACCAGTTTGGGATCCAGGGCGATGGCCCGGCCGGCATAGTCCAGCGCTTCATGATGGCGTCCCATCCGGCCGACCATGGTGGCCAGATTCGCCCAACCGACTTTGTGGTCGGGATTGATCCTCATGGCTTGTTCCAGGCAACGGACGCCTTCGGCCGGACGTTGCAGTTTTTCATAGAGCAACCCCGCCAGATTGTTCCACACTTTGACGTCGGTGGGGTTGATCGTCAGCGCGTGGCGATATGCCGCCTCCGCCTGAGAAAACTGTCCCGTTCCGTAAAGGCCGAGGCCGATGTAATAGAGCGCGCGATGGTCCGCCGGGTCTTCTTCACGCCATTTTTGGGCGAAGGCCAGTACCTTCGGCCACAATCCTTTCTCGCACAGTTCGCGCGCCTGGGTCGCCTTCCCTTCGGTGTTCCATTCCATGTTCGAATTCTGAATAATCATGTCACGGTAACAACCGGCACCCGGCTCGACTATAAAAAAATGGAGCCGAAGCCCTGCCCGGCCAAAATTTCCTCGTTTTGCCGGATACCCTGCGTTGCAATTTCCGCCGGTTCGTCGAAATTAGGCGTATGGACGGCAATGACAAGCGGTTGGTTCGGGTGGTCGTGCTCGGCGCGGGGTTCGGCGGGCTGACCTTTTGCAAGCACTTCCATCGCCCCGATGCCCGGGTGACCGTTGTCGATCGCACCAATCATCATTTGTTCCAGCCGTTGCTCTACCAGGTCGCCACCTGCGGATTGTCCGCGCCGGAAATCGCCCAGCCCATCCGCTCCATCCTGTCCGACCGGCCCAACATCACGGTACTGCTCGACCAGGCGACCGGCTTCGATCTGGCGCAGAAAAGGGTGTTCCTCGAAAAGAACACGCTGGACTACGACTACCTCGTCCTCGCGACGGGCGGTTTGACCGGATACTTCGGCCATCCGGAATGGGAACCCTTCGCGCCCGGCCTGAAAACGCTCGATGACGCGTTGCGCATCCGGAGCCGCATCCTGCTCGCGTTCGAACAGGCGGAAAACGAAACTGACGCGGCTGAACGCGACCGGTTATTGACTATCGTCGTCGTGGGCGGCGGGCCGACCGGGCTGGAACTCGCCGGTGCGTTCGCCGAACTGGCCCGGACGGTCCTGAAACGTGATTTTCGTCGGATTGACCCTGCCCAGGCCCGGATCATTTTGCTCGAAGGCGGGCCGCGGGTGCTGGCGAACTACCCACCGGAACTTTCAGCCAGCGCCCAGCGCCAACTCGAAGGCCTCGGCGGACAGGTTCGCACGGCAACCCCGGTGAAAAACATCCGGGCAGGCGAGGTGGAGCTGGCCAACGGCGAAATCCTCCGCGCCGGGAACATCATCTGGGCCGCCGGCGTCTCCGCCACGCCGCTCACAAAAAATCTCGGCGTGGAACTGGACAAGGCCGGCCGGGTAAAAGTGAATCCAGACCTGAGCGTGCCGGGTCATCCGGAAGTTTTTGCCATCGGCGACCTCGCGCTGGTGATGGATAAGGACGGCCAGCCGGTTCCGGGCATCTGCCCGGCGGCGATGCAGATGGGCCGCCACGTGGCGCGGGTCATTGACTACGACTTGAAAGCCGGGGCAAACCGCGCGGCGCGGCCGCCGTTCAAGTATTGGAACAAGGGCACGATGGCAACGATCGGGCGTTCGGCAGCCGTGGCCTGGATTGGCCGGTTCAAGATTTCCGGCTACCTCGCTTGGCTGGCGTGGCTGTTCGTCCACCTGATTTTTCTCATCGGCTTCCGCAACCGGCTGGCCGTGCTGTTGCAATGGACCTACTCGTATTTCGCCTACAAACGCGGCGCCCGCATCATCACTTATCAGCCGCCGGAACTGGAAAATAAGAATTAACCCGCCCAGGCCCGCCCGCTAATTTTTCCCGGACCGGTGAATAATTAAAGATTGAACTAATCGCCGGCCGATGGAGAATGAAGTGCGGACGGAAGAGGATGCACCAACCATGAACCCGAAAGGAGCATTGCCATGCCTTATTTCACTGTCGGTAAGGAAAATTCCGGTGACATTAATCTCTATTACGAAGACCACGGCGCCGGCAAACCGGTGGTGCTCATTCACGGCTGGCCGTTGAGCGGCCAGTCGTGGGAAAAACAGACCATGGCCCTGGTCGCGGCGGGCCACCGGGTCATCACCTACGACCGCCGGGGATTTGGCGTGTCCGATAAACCCACGTTCGGGTACGACTACGACACCTTCGCCGCGGACCTGCACCAGCTCATCGCGAAACTTGACCTGCGCGATGTCACGCTGGCTGGCTTTTCGATGGGCGGCGGCGAAGTGGCCCGTTACCTGGGCAAATACGGATCGGAGCGCGTGAAGAAAGCGGCGTTCATCGCCGCCATCCCGCCGTTTCTGCTGAAGACGCCCGAAAACCGGCTCGGCGTGGACGCCGAGGTCTTCGAGGGCATCAAACAGGCGATCGTCGCCGACCGCCTGGGATTCCTGGCCAAATTCCTTGCGCTCTTCTACAACGTGGATGTTTTGGGCGGCAAGCTCATCAGCGACCAGGCGGTGCAAGCCAGTTGGAATATCGCGTCCGGCGCTTCGCCCAGGGGCTCGCTGGATTGCGTCTCGGCGTGGCTGACGGATTTCCGGAAGGACCTCGCCACTTTCACCGTGCCCACGCTGGTGGTGCATGGCGACGCCGACCGGATCGTGCCGCTCGCCGCCTCGGCCAAACGCGTGCATGAGATGGTCAAGGGCAGCCAACTGGTGGTGCTCGAAGGCGCGCCGCACGGCTTGAACTGGACCCACGCGGAACAACTCAATCGCGCCCTGCTGGACTTTCTCGGGAAAGCAAATTAACCGTCAAAGCGCGTTCGGAACGCGTCGTGTTTTTTGTGGGCAATTCCAGTTAACGCTGCTCAATCCCGGTATTCCCGAAAAACAACCGCCGTGGCGGTGACCGGATCAAACGCCGCGTAAACCCGGCCACGCTCGTGTTCTTCGTGTTCGTTGAAGACTCGCCGGAAGCAAATGAGATTGTCAGAGCGCGAAATTTTTTGCGCCGCGCCGGTCTCCTTGAGTGCGGAATGCCCCAACGTCGCCCGGAAGTCGTAATCCGGGACCGGCTCCAGTTTTGACCGGGCGACCAGCTTCTGGAAATCCTCCCGGTCCACGTTGAACACGGCCAGCCATTCTTCGCGAAGAAAAGTTGAATAACCGGTGATCTGGACCTGACTGGCTGATGCCGGCGCGTTTCCCAGGCAAAGGTAGGCCAGCCGGTGGCCGGGTGATTTGCCGGCGCCCAACAGAACAAGCAGCAGCGTGAAAACCAATGCCGGGCCAACCAGCAATACGAGCGAGGAGAGAGGATTCAAGGACCGTTTCTCGATCAGGACCTTGGTCAAGGCAAAGAGGGTGCTACCGGCCCCCCCGACCAGCACCATGACCGGGATGAAAGGCAGCAAGGCCATGGTCAGGGCCTTCCCGAAGAACTCGTTTGAGCCGTAGGGTGCGGCCAGGAAGAAAAGCGCGCCGGCGCTTACCAGCACGGCATCGAAAAGCCACAGCCGCCAATAATTGATTTGGCGCTGGCTCACACCCTCCTGGCTGGCAATTGCATCCACGTTAGAATCAGGTAAGCCGACCGGTGTGCAAACGCAAGGTATTACGGTCGGGGGCGAAGGCGCGCCGCTCGCCCGGGTTGAAGGCTCTGAATCTCTTCCCCATTTACCGGTCATACGTACTGTACCAGACTGCCCGGTCATGGCCTGGGTTGGTCAAGACAATGATGCGATAAGGATGTTGAACCTCATCGCTTCCGTATCGGGCATAATATACTGCCTGGTGAAATGCCGGGATCCGTTCGGGAATAGACGTTTGGCCGACAATCTGGTCACTGCTCACCAGGTCGGGCAGATTAATGCCATTGGTCGGCGCCAGCTGGTGCTGGGCAATCAATGTCCGGAGTTCGTCCGGTCCAATTTCAAACCAGGCGATTGAGCGGTCATACATCATCGTTGACATGTTCGCCGCATGGATTGCGCGGATGGTTTTAAACTGCTTTCCCTGGGTAACCCATGAAATGGCTACGGATGGTCTGGCCTGGTTCAGGAGGAACACCACAACCGCTAGGAATAACAATCCCGGCAGGCCGAGCACCCAGCGCCGTTTTGCCGCCTCGGAAAGTTCATTGTGCCGGAAAATCCGCATAATGATGGCAAGATAGGCGACGTAGAGCGGCAAGAGAAAAATCGCCAGGCCGAGGCCGGCCACAACCGCCACGAACGGGAGGTCCATCATCCAACATTCCGACGAACCCCCGTCAAGCAGAAGCAAGAAAGCCAGAGCGATGATCCCAACTCCAGCGACCCCCCACCGTTTTCGCCATCGTGCCAAAGGCGGTTTGAGGTCCGTCGAATCATACGTCTCTTTCATACGGGCACTGGAAAGATCGCAATTCCCGTGCCCATTACCGTCGAATCGTCACTCCGGCATTTTCAACCCCACCTTGTCCGCGACCTGCGCCACGTCTTTGTCGCCGCGGCCGCTCAGGTTCACGATGATGAGCTTGTTCCGGCTCATCTTCGGCGCGCGCTTCATGACTTCGGCGATGGCGTGGGCGCTTTCCAGCGCGGGGATGATGCCTTCCAGCCGCGCCAGTTTCATGAACGCCGCCAACGCCGCGTCGTCCTTGATGTAGGTGTATTCCACACGCTTCCGGTCGTGCAACCACGCGTGTTCCGGTCCCACGGCGGCGTAGTCCAGTCCGGCGCTGACACTGTGCGTGAGCTGGATCTGCCCGTTTTTGTCCTGCAAAATATAACTGCGCGTGCCTTGCAACACGCCGAGTGAGCCGCCGTGAAACCGCGCCGCGTGTTGTTCCGGCTTGATGCCGCGGCCGCCCGCCTCCACGCCCAACATCTTCACCGATTTATCGTTGAGAAACGGATAAAACAGTCCGATAGAGTTGGAGCCGCCGCCGACACAGGCGACGAGCAGATCCGGCAAACGTTCCTCCTGTTCCAGGATCTGCCGGCGCGCTTCGTCGCCGATGACGCGCTGGAAATTCCGGACCATGACCGGATACGGATGCGCGCCATAGGCCGTGCCGAGGATGTAATGCGTGGTGCGGATGTGGGTGACCCAGTCGCGCATGGCCTCGTTGATGGCTTCCTTGAGCGTCTGCTGCCCGGCCTTCACCGACACGACCTCCGCGCCGAGCATTTTCATGCGATAGACGTTCAGTTCCTGTCGCTGGCAATCCACGGCGCCCATGTACACCACGCATTTCAACCCGAACATGGCGGCGACGGTGGCGGTGGCGACGCCGTGCTGGCCGGCGCCGGTCTCGGCGATGATGCGGGTCTTGCCCATGCGTTTGGCGAGCAGGATCTGGCCGATGGCGTTGTTGATTTTGTGCGCGCCGGTATGGTTGAGGTCTTCACGCTTGAGATAAATTTTCGCGCCGCCGAGTTCCTTCGTGAGCCGTTCGGCGAAGTACAACGGCGTGGGCCGGCCGCAAAATTCCCGGAGATAATACTCAAACTCGCGCTTGAACGCCGGGTCTTTTTGCGCACGAAGGTATTCGTCCTCCAGTTCCTGCAATGGATGCATCAAGGTCTCCGGCACGAATCGTCCGCCGTACGGACCGAAATGGCCCTGGGCGTCCGGCAATGGGGCGCTGGAAATTTTGCTCATGGCCCAATTTTCACGCAAAGACGCAAAGACGCAAAGGATTTATTTAAAACAGAAGGTTCGAAAATGGACAACGCCCGGCCGCCGGGTTAGGCTCCGCTTTGTTCTGAAACTTCCACTCCAGGCGGTCGGGCAAATTCAGCACCGGAAAGTCCTTTTCCTCTGCATACTCTTGTTCGGACTGGTGTTCGGAGTGTTTCTTCCCTCGCTGCGAGGCAATTTTATCGACTTCGATGACAGCCTTTACGTCACCGGGAACTCCCATCTCCGTCTGAACCTGTCGAATCTAGTCTGGGAATCCTGCCACCCGGCCGCCGCCAACTGGCATCCGCTGACCATGTGGTCACTCATGTTGGACCACCAGCTTTACGGATTGAAACCCTGGGGTTATCACCTGACCAATGTGTTGTTGCATGCGGCGAATACCGTCCTGTTGTTCCTGGTTTTACGCCGCATGACCGGAGCGACGTGGCGCAGCGTGGCCGTGGCCGCCCTGTTTGGCCTGCACCCGCTGCGCGCGGAATCGGTCGCCTGGATTTCGGAGCGCAAAGACGTATTGAGCGTGCTGTTCTGGATGCTGACGCTCTGGGCGTATGTGCGCTATGTGGAGGACTCCAAAACCCACAGTCCAAAGTCCAAGGCTCCCTACACTCTGGCGCTGGTTTTCTTCGCCCTGGGCTTGTTGAGCAAACCGATGGTGGTAACGTTGCCTTTTGTTTTGCTGTTGCTGGACTACTGGCCGCTGGCGCGCTGGTCACGCCCGAACTTGCGGGGCCTGGTGGTGGAAAAAGTGCCCTTCTTTCTGCTGTCGGCCATCTTTTGCCTGGTCACCTATGTCGTCCAGCAAAACTCCGGCATGATGAAATATCTGGCCGGTCTGTCCTTCGACCTGCGCCTGGAAAATGCCCTGGTCTCCTACGCCCGTTATCTGGGCAAGCAGTTCTGGCCGGTGAACCTTTGCGCCCTTTATCCGCATCCGCACCGCTGGCCGGCGGCGACGATACTCATCGCCGGGTTGGGGATTCTGGGTGTTTCGGCCCTGGTACTCATCCGGCAACGCCAGCGGCCATTTTTATTGACCGGCTGGTTGTGGTATCTCGGGACCCTGGTGCCGGTGATCGGTTTGGTGCAGGTGGGATCGGAGTCAATGGCGGATCGTTACTCGTACATTCCGTCCATTGGAATATTGGTCGCCCTGGTGTGGGGCGTCCACCAACTGGCCCAGGGGTGGCCGCGCCGTGAACTCAGCCTGGGGATTGTGGGCGGGGTGGCAATCCTGACCTGCATCGGATTGACGCACCGGCAAATCAGTTATTGGATGGATACGGTCGGCGTTTGTCGCCGGGCCATCGCAGTAACCGCGAACAACAGCGAAGCCCACAGCCGGTTGGGAAGCGCCCGGTTCACGCAGGGACTTTTTAACGAGGCCATCGGTGAATTTCAAACCGCGCTGATCGCGCAGCCGGATTATGTCGAAGCCTGGTGCGGTCTGGGCCGTTGTTATGTCGAGCAGGGACAGGCGGACGCGGCAATGACCTGTTACCAAAAGGCTTTGGAAATCCAACCCGAATCGGTTGTGGCCCATAACAATTTGAGCGATCTATTATTCCACGGCAACCGGCTGGATGAAGCGATGGTTCATGCCGAAAAAGCCTTGGCCGTTGAACCCAATAATGTCACCGCCTTGAACAATCTCGGCTCGGTGCTTTCCCTGAAAGGACGGACGGATGAGGCACTGGCTTGTTTCCAGAAAGCGGAGGAGGTTCAGCCGGACAATGCCGCGGTCCAAATCAATCTGGCTTCTTTATTGCTCGGCCTGGGCCGGCTGGACGAGGTGATCGTTCATTCACAAAAGGCCCTGGCCATCGAGTCAAATAACGTCGTCGCCTTGAGCAATTTCGGCAATGCGCTGTACTCGCTGGGCCGGCTGGACGAGGCCATCCAGGAATATCAGGCGGTCGTGAGATGGCAGCCCGGGGATGCCGAGGCCCATCGCAGCCTGGGCTATGTGCTGGTCGAGCGCGGCCGGCTCGACGAAGCCATCCGGGAGTTTCAGGAGGCGCTGCGGTTGAAGCCGGACTTCGAAGCCGCGCGAAGCGAACTGGCCGCGGCCCTCGCCTTGAAAGAACAAAGAGCCGGACCAACAACCCGGCCCTGAAACACATCCTCGGGCTACCGAATCCACTTCACTTCTTTGGGTGGCTGGAAGGTTTCCAGGCGGCGTAGCAGTCTTTCGGCATCCTCCTCCACCAGGACCAGCTCGCGGTGTTGGGAACGAATGAACCCTTCGTGAGTCGCGTGATCTAAAAATTCCAGGAAGCCACGGTAAAAACCCGCCACGTCCAGTAGTCCGAACGGTTTCTGGTGATACCCGAGCTGGCTCCAGGCAAGCACCTCGCACAATTCCTCGAAGGTCCCATAGCCGCCGGGCAGCGCGATGAACCCGTCGGACAGCTCGGCAATGAGCGCCTTGCGTTCGTGCATGGTTTTTACCACGCGCAGGTCCGGCAAACCTTCGTGCACCACCTCCTTGATGACGAGTTTCTCCGGGATCACGCCGATGACATGGCCACCACTCTTGAGCGCCGCATCTGCCACGATACCCATCAAGCCCACACAGCCGCCGCCATAAACCAGCTCGATACCGCGCCGGGCCAGGTGGCGTCCGAGTTTTTCAGCCGATTCGGCGTAGGCGGGGCGGGTGCCCTTGTTCGAACCGCAATAGACCGCGACGCGTTTCATGTCAGGAAAGTTGTTTGTGGCGGAAACAGGTTGTCAGGTGATCGTTGACCATGCCGGTCGCCTGCATGTGCGCGTAACAAATCGTCGAGCCGACAAATTTGAACCCGCGTTGCTGCAAATCCCTGCTCAAGGCATCGGAGACCGGCGTTCGGGGCGGAACGTCCTTCATTGTCTTCCAGCGGTTGATGATGGGTTTGCCGTCCACGAACCGCCAAATGTAGGCATCGAAACTGCCGAATTCCTCCTGCACCTTGAGGAAGGCCTTTGCGTTCTGGACCGCGGAGTGGATTTTCAAGCGGTTGCGGATGATACCGGCGTTACGGAGCAGTTTCCTGATCCGGGCCGCGCTGTAACGCGCGACTTTTTCGGGATCGAACCGGTCGAAGGCCGCGCGGTAGTTCTCGCGCTTTTTCAGCACCGTATGCCAGCTCAGGCCGGCCTGGGCGCCTTCCAGAACCAGAAATTCGAAGAGTTCGCAGTCGTCGTGCAGGGGCACACCCCACTCCGTGTCATGGTAGCGGATGTAAAGCTCGTCCGTCGGCCACCAACAGCGTTTGGACGTTGACGACGTTTTCATTCCGCAGAACGCACCGCTTTGATGAACGCCTTCATCCTGGCCCGGTCTTTTTTTCCGGGCGCACTTTCCACGCCGCTGGCCACGTCCACGCCAAACGGCTGCACGCGGCGCACGGCGTCGGCGACGTTTTCCGGCGTCAAACCGCCGGCGAGAAAGATCGGCCGGCCGAATTTTTGGGCTTCGACGGCCAGGTCCCAGTTGAATTTTTCGCCGGTGCCGCCGCGGGCTTCCGGTGAATAAGCGTCCAACAACCAGGCTTCGGTGGCATAGAGTGGCAGTTCCTTCAGCGATTGGGCGTCGCGGACGCGGAAGGCTTTCATGCTCATCAGGCCGAATCGGGCGCAAAATTCCGGCGGCTCGTCGCCATGAAATTGCAGCATTCCCAGGCCGCACTCCCCGATGGCGCGCGTGACCAGTTCCTCCGGCGCATTCACGAAAACGCCCACGCGCATGATAAACGGCGGCAGTTGTTTGGAAATTTTAGCGGCCGCGGAAACGGCCAGGTGGCGCGGGCTTTTCTCAAAATAATTGAAGCCCAGCGCGTCCGCGCCCGCCTCGATGGCGGCCTGCGCATCGGCCAGGTTCGTGATGCCGCAAATTTTGACCCGCGTGCCCATCTTGAATTTACGATTTAGGATTTACGATTGACGCGATCTCACCCACAACCGCGTCAATCGTA
>Ga0265338_10001289_pt1 | contig 41134 bp, 38 predicted proteins | sample 42126metaG_FD_193579 | JGI IMG/M metagenome (GOLD analysis project Ga0265338, IMG submission 193579) | Rhizosphere microbial communities from Carex aquatilis grown in University of Washington, Seatle, WA, United States - 4-21-26 metaG | ecosystem: Host-associated > Plants > Roots > Rhizosphere... | reverse complement strand
GGGAGGGCCGCTCCACGGTGGTTCTCCACCTGAACGCCAGTCACGGCCCGCGATAACCGTAGTCCGCCGTCCGGCCCGGGACAACCCGTTTCGACGGTTGCGGGTCGGGTGAAAGTGGTCACCGGGAACTCGCCGGGATTGGCTATTGGGCCAGGTCCACTTCCCGAGTAGGTTCGATTTACGTGACCACTACGAGCATGCCGCCAAGCACCGACCCCGCCCGCGACCCGGTCCCGCTGGCGCCGCCGCAGCCGAGGGTCGCCCCCTGCGTGCTGGCCGGCTCCCTGGTGCGGCTCGAGCCGCTCTCGGCCCGCCACGTTCCCGGCCTGATGCGCGCCGCGGAGGAGGACCGCTCTGCCTACGCCTGGACAGCAGTTCCCCGCGCCGGCGAGGTGGCGGGCTACGTGGCCGCCCGGCTCGCCATGGCCGGAATGACGCCGTTCGCCCAGGTGCGGCTGAGCGACGAAGCGGTGGTGGGCTGCACGACGTATCACAAGCCCCGGGCCTGGCCGCAGCGGGAGGAGCTGTTCGCAGTCGAGATCGGCGGGACATGGCTGGCCGCGTCGGCGCAGCGCACCGGGATCAACGCGGAATCCAAGCTGCTGCTGCTCACCCACGCGTTCGAGACGCTGCGGGTGGAGCGGGTCGAGTGGACAACCGACGCGCGCAACCAGCGGTCACGGCAGGCGATCGCGGGCCTCGGCGCCCGCTTCGAGGGCGTGCTGCGCAACTGGTCGCCGTCGCACGCGCCGGGCGAGGAGGGCAGGCTGCGCGACAGCGCCATGTTCTCGGTGACCGCCGCCGAGTGGCCGGACGTCAAGACGCACCTGGCCGCCCGCCTCGCACGCAGGGCGGCGGGCTGACCAGGAAGACGGGACCAGTTAGCGGCCGATCTCCGGCGCGTCGAGCAGGCGCAGCCAGCTGCCGTCCGGCTGCCTGCGGGCGACCTGGGCTCGGAAGCCAGCCCCGTCCTTCGCCACCGTGGCGGTGAGCGCGATGTCGCCGCTGACCAGCGCGGGCAGCGGTTCCTCGAGTGCGAAGCGCGGCATGCGGGGCAGCGCCTGCTCCCAGAACGCGGCGATGGCGTCCCGGCCGGCGGTCTGGCTGCCCGGCGGGTAGGCCATCACGGCCTGCTCCTCGTACAGCGAGGCGACGCCGACGGCGTCTTTGGCGTTGGCGTACTCGACGAACAACCGGGTGATGTCCTCCGGCCGCAGTGCCTTCTGCGGCCGGGCCTTTTTCTCGTGTTCGTTCATGTCTCCAGCCTGCTCTCCGGGCAATGAGAAGTCCAACAGATAGTTCTTCTCTTAGCTAGAATCAGTAGTTATGGAACTTCGCCAGCTTGAGTACCTGGTCGCGGTCGCCGAGGAGGCGAACTTCACCCGTGCCGCGCAGCGGGTGCACATCAGCCAGTCCGGGATCAGCGCGCAGGTGCGAGAGCTTGAGCGGGACCTCGGCGCGCCGCTGATCGACCGCTCGGCGCGCGCCGCCCGGCTCACCGACGCGGGGGCGGCCGCGCTGCCGCATGCCCGGGCCGCGCTCGCGGCCGCCGCCGCGCTCCGCCAGGCGGTCAGCGAGGTCAGCGGGCTGATCAGGGGCCGCCTCGTGGTGGGCATGGTGACCGCGTGCACCGTCCCCGGCCTGTTCGAATCCCTCGCCCTGTTCCACGGCGCCCATCCCGGCGTCGCCGTCACCCTGGCCGAGGACGAGTCCGCCGCGCTCGTCGAGCGGGTCAGGTCGGGCACCGCCGACCTGGCGCTGATCGGCGCGGCCGGCGCCCCGCCGCCCGACCTGGAGTCGCTCACCGTGGTCAGCGAGCGGCTGGCGGCCGCCGCCGCGCCAGGCCACCCGCTGCTGGCCGGCCGGGCCGCGGTGACGCTCGCGGACCTGGCCGGGCACCCGGTGGTGTGCCTGCCCGAGGGCACCGGCATCCGCGCCACCCTGGACGCCGCGTGCGCCGCGGCCGGCGTCCGGCTGGACGTCACCCTTGAGGCCAGCGCGCCCGGCACCGTCGCGGACCTGGCCGCCCGCGGTCTCGGCGTCGCCGTGCTGTCGGAGTCGATGGCCGCCGCCCATTCCGCCCGGCTGCACGCCGTGCCGGTCAGCGACGCTGCCCTGCCCGCCGTGCTCGCCCTGGTCTGGAAGCCGGGGCCGGGCCCGGCGGCGCGCGAGTTCCTGCGCTGCTGCCGCCAGGCCTTCCCCGCCGGGAACCAGGCCGCGGTCGCGCGCGGCTGACCGCGCCGCACCGGCCAGCAGTCTAGTCCCTGGCATGTACCACCTCATGGTCGGGTTCGGGGATACGGTAGGAAGGAATGCAAATGGGGCTAGGCGAGGAGGCGGCGTGCGGGACGACGGGCGTCGGGCCCGCATCCTGGCGGCGGTCATCGAAAAGGACACTGTTGCCGGTGCGGGCGAGCTGATAGCGGGGCTCTGCCGGTTCGCGGTGGATGAGATGGCGTTGTCCGGGTGCGCGCTCGTGCTGATGGCGGGGGCGGAGTCGGCGGCCATGCTGTCCGGAGCCGGGCGGCACGCCGCTACGGTTACCGGGCTGCAGATCGACCTGGGTGAGGGCCCGTGCCTGCAGGCTTACACGTCCGGGGTTCCGGTGCTGCTGCCGGACCTGGCGGAGACCGCGAACCGCTGGCCGGCGTTCGCGGCGGCGGCCCTGGCGGCTGGCGTGCACGCCGAGTTCTCCCTGCCGTTGACCGCGGGGCGGAGCGGGATCGGCACATTCGACCTGTGCCGGGACAGGCCGGGGATGCTAAGCGATGAGCACCTGGCGGACGCCCTGGTTGCCGCGGACATCGCCCGTGACGCCGTGCTGTTCCAGCAGTACGCGCCGGGAGGGCGGGATCTGGCGGAGTTGCTGCATACGGGCGACTCGGACCGGATCGTGGTTTATCAGGCGACTGGGATGATCTCCGCGCAGCTGAATGAGACCACGTCCAACGCGCTCGCCCGGCTGCGGGCTGCGGCTTTCGCGAGCGGGCGCCCGATGTACGACATCGCGCAGGATGTCGTGGAACGGCGGGTGCGGTTCGATGAGTGAGACCGGCGGCGGCACGGCCGCCCGGCCCGGAGACTATCGCCAGACTGACCGAGGGAGCCGCGAGGCCGCGCTGGCCCGGGTTTTCGTGCGCCTGGCGGACACGCTGGCCAGCGACTTTGACATCGTCGATTTCCTGCATGGCCTGTCCGCCGACGCCGTTGAGGTCCTGGGAGCCGAGGCGGCCGGGGTAATGCTGGCCGACGCGCGCGGCGGGCTGCGGCTGATCGCATCCTCCGACGAGCGGATGCGGCTGCTTGAGCTCTTCGAGCTTCAGGGAGCGCAGGGCCCGTGCCTGGACGCGTTCTCCACGGGCCGGCCCCTGCAAGCGAACGCGGAAAGCAGCAGCATCCGCTGGCCGGTCTTCGCGCAACGATCATCCAGCTCGGGCTTCCAGATGATGTGCGCGGTCCCGCTGCGCGTACGAACGAGCGTGATCGGCGCAATGAACCTGTTCCGGGCCAGTGACGAGCCGTTCACCGATGACGAGATGGACATAGCGCAGGCCATGGCGGAAATGGCGGCAATCGGGCTGATCCAGGAAAAAGCGCTCCGGGAACACAGCCTGCTGACCGAGCAGCTTCAGGCCGCCCTGAACAGCCGGGTGATGATCGAGCAGGCCAAGGGAATGCTCGCCGAGTACCTGGATGTGGCGATGGGCGACGCCTTCGAACTGCTGCGGACATACGCGCGCAACCATAACCGTAAGCTCTCCGACGTCGCCCGCGACTTGGTCGACCGGAAGATCACGAGTACCGCGCTGATCGCGTGACCTTGCCAGGAACCCTGGCGGTTCAGTGCGGCCGCGGCAGCGCTGCCCGTCGGCGCGCCTACCGGTGCCGGACCGGAAACGGTTGCCCCGCACCCGGCCCGCGGCCACGGGACGAGTGCGGGGCGGTCTGCGGTTAGGTCAAGCTGGGCACCTGCTCGCTGGCGGCGACTGCCTCGTGCGCCACGGCGGGTGGCTTCTGTACGGTCAGCCAGATGCTCGCGATGAGCACCCACAGCATCGTGCCGAGCAGGCAGAACCAGGCGATCGGCGGGACGAGCGCCACGACGCCCACGGCGAACAGCACCCAGCCCATCGCGGCCGGCAGCATCCGACCGGCCACCATGGCCAGGCCGCCCAGGATGCCGAACAGGACGACTCCGAGCAAGATGGGCAGGAAGAAGTCGTTCTGCAGCAGGTTCAGCGTCTGCGCCGAGGCGGCCGTCAGGTGACTGGTGTCGAGGGCGAGCACTAGGTTGAAGCCGAGCGTGGCGGTCAGTCCGACGGCCAGGCAGACCGCGCCCGCGACCAGGCCGACGGCCGTCCACCGCTCGCCCCGGCGGACGCGCCCGGCGAGCGTCACCGCGAACGCGACAACGAGGGCCATCGCCAGCGCGGCGAACAGGTTGCTCAGGATCTGGCTGGTGTGATGCGCGGTGTACCAGGAGATCACCTGCGCGCCCGTCTGGTCGCTGCCGGGGGTGCTCGACCCCGTCACGAACGAGGCGACGAACGCGGCGGCGCTCAGTGCGCCTGCCAGCGGCCCCCACCTGGTTAGCCATGCCTGCATGGAATTCACCTTCCCCGAAGAATCTTTGCTACCTGGTGCTAATCGTCAGGGAACGGGGGCCGCACCGCCTCACGGTAGGCACCACAATGATTTGCCAATCCGGCTCGCGCTAACGCCCTGGTCAGTTCGTGCTAACGCCCTGATGAGCAGGTGCTAGCGTCCGGAGGCGACCGGGTCCGGCTGCGCGCCGGGGGCGGGCAACAGCTCGCCAGGGCGCTCTCCCGGCGCTGTCCGCTCCTCACCGGCCCGTTGCTCCGGCGCCTGGTCCTCGCTGCCGTGGCGGGGAGGCCGGATGACGCCCTGGGCGATGAGGACGCCGGCCACGAGCAGGGCGGCCCCGGTCAGCGCGGCGGTCCCCGGCGCCTCGCCGAGCAGCGCCCACGCGCTGGCCATCGCGACCACCGGGGCGAGCAGCACCCAGGGCACGACCTTGCCCGACGGGTGCCGCGACAGCAGCCGGTTGAAGACCGCGTACCCGACAAGCGAGCACAGCCCCGCGGTATACGCCGTCGACAGCACGCCGTGCCAGCCAAGGTTCTCCAGGCCGCGGCCCACGGCGGCGGGCCCGTCGATAAGCAGGCTGAGGCCGAGCAGCGGCAGGGGGACCACCGTCGCCGACCAGACGGTGAGCGCGAGCCCGCCTGGCGCCTTCGCCGCGCGGGACACCACGTTGCCGATCCCCCAGGACAGGCCCGCGAGCAGGCACAGCGCCAGGGCGAGCGGGCGGACCTGGCCGCCACTGCCGAGCGCGACCACGACAAGGCCGCCGACGCCCAGGGAGACCCCGGCCACCTGCGCCCTGGTCGGCGGCTCGCGCAGCGCGGCGGCGGCGATCACGATGGTGAACGGCACCTGCGCCTGCAGCACCAGCGCGGAAAGACCGGGCGGCATGCCCAGGTGCATCGACAGGTACAGCAGCCCGAACTGGCCGAGGCTCATGAACGCGCCGACGGCGGCCACCGTACGAAACGGCACCGGCGGGCGCGGCACGAGGAAGCAGGCGGGCACGGCCACCACGGTGAACCGGATCGCCGCGAACAGCAGCGGCGGCACCGTCCCCATCCCCCAGTCGATCACGACGAAGTTGAAGCCCCACAGGGCGGCGACCAGGGCGGCGAGTGCGGTATCACGGCGGTTCACGCCACCCAGTGTGACCCGGACAAACCATGAAGCACCAGCGAATATTCGTGCAATAGATCATGTAGCATTGCTTCATGATCGACCTGGTGGCCCTGGACTCGCTGCGGGCCGTGGGCGCCCACGGCTCGGTGACCGCGGCGGCCGACGCGCTCGGCTTCACCCCGAGCGCGGTGTCGCAGCAGGTCAAGCGCCTGGAGAAGCAGACCGGCGTGCCGCTGCTCGAGCGGGTCGGCCGGGGCGTGATGCTCACCAGGCACGGCAGGCACCTCGTCGAGCAGGGCACGCGACTGCTCGCCGGCCTGGAGGAACTGCAGGCCGGGCTGCACCAGCAGGCGGGGACCGTCGCCGGGCACGTGCGGCTGACCGCGTTCTCCACCGCGATGCGCGGGCTGATCGCGCCCGCGCTGCCCGCCGTCCTCGCGGCCCATCCGCACCTGCGCGTCACCCTCGCGGAGCACGAGCCGTGGGACACGGTCAGCCTGGTCGCGTCCGGGCAGGCCGACCTCGGCGTCGCGCACAGCTGGGGCGACCTGCCGCTGCCGGTGCCCGACCACCTCACCCGCACCGCCCTGGCCCGCGACCTTGCCGAGGTGATCGTCCGCCGCGATCACCGGCTAGCCGGCCGTGTCGTCGTCACGCCGCGCGACCTGGCCGATGAGGACTGGATCGCCACCCCCGAGGGGTCCATCTGCCGGCAGTGGCTGCTGCGCATGTACGACGGCACCGGCCGCTCCCCCCGGATCGCGCACGTCGCCATGGAGTTCGACAGTCACCTGGCCCTAGTCCGCGCCGGGCTCGGCATCGCGCTCATCCCCCGGCTCGGCCGCGCGCCCCTGGGCGATGACCTGACGGCCGTGCCGGTCGCCGACCCGGTGCCGAGCCGCGAGATCGTCGCGCTGCACCGCGGCTCAATGACCGACTCCCCCGCGATCTCGGCGCTGCTCGCCGCCCTCGTCAGTGATCACGGCTGAGGTCACGGCGCCGCGCGTGCGCCGACCGCGCGGGCCGGATGGCCCCGTGACCTGGCTGGCTGAGCCCGCGCTCGTTCGGGATGCCCGGTGAGCTACCGCTGGGCGGCGGTGGCGGCGATCGTCGCGTAGGACATGGTGAAGGACCCGCCCGCCGCGTCGACGGCCGCGCCCATCCCGGTGAGGATCTCCGCCTGGGCACGGGGCGCCATCCGGGTAAAGCCGCCGGTGGTGGGCACCAGGTCAAGCCACTCCGCCCTGGTGTAGGGGCGCTCCCAGCGGGACAGCCACTCCTCGGCCGCACAGAAACCGCCGGCCAGGCGCATCCCGTCGGCCGCCCGCTCGCACCCGAGCCGGTAGGCGTCGAGCGCGGGGCGCTTCCAGAATTCGCCGAACGGCGAGCCGGGCAGTACCCGCGCGAAGACCTCGGCGAACGCCTCGCGCAGCGCCGCGGGCGGCTCGAAGGCGTTCCAGAACACCGCGAGCCGGCCACCCGGCCGCAGCACCGCGGCAGCCCGCGCCGCGCCCGCGACCGGGTCCACCCAGTGCCAGGCCTGCGCGGCGATGACGGCGTCGAACGAGCGGCCCGCCGGATCCCAGTCCTCGAACTTCGCGACCTCGGCCGCGGTCCCGCCCCGCCTGGCCAGCTCGGCCATCCGCGAGTCGGGGTCGATGCCGAGCACCAGGCAGCCGGCCGCCTGGAAGAGCCGGGAGGAGATGCCCGTACCGCAGCCGACGTCGAGCACGTCGCGTCCCGGGCTGGCGGCGACAATCCGGTCCACCAGGTCGGCGGGATAGCTGGGACGGGCGCGGTCGTAGCGGCCGGCGTCGGCGCCGAAGCCCTCGGCGACCTGCCGGTAGGCGTGCGACGGCCGGCCGTCGGGCACGGCCGGGTCATCCGGCGCTCCCGGGTCGGCGGGCGCTCCCGAGTTGTCCGGCCCTGAAGCGGACGGCCCCTGCGGTTGCGGCGGCTCAGGCGGTAGAGTGACCATGCGCCCACTTTAAATGGGCATGCGCCCACTTAACTAGCGTGTTCGCGGACGGCGAAGGAAGGACGGATGACCAGGTGCCAACGGGAGTGGCGATCCGCGACCCGCGCGGCCAGCTGTTCGACGCGGCCGAACGGGTCCTGCTGCGCGACGGCGCGGGCGCGCTGACCAGCCGGTCCGTCACCGCCGAGGCCGGGGTCGCCAAGGGAGTGCTGCACCGTCACTTCGCCGACTTCGATGCGTTCCTTGCCGAGCTGACGCTGGACCGCGTCGCGCAGGTCGCCGCCCTGGCGGCCGCGCTGCGCGACGCGGCGGGGACCGGGACCGTCGCCGGTAACCTGGCCGCGACCCTCCCCGAGGTGCTCACCCCGGCGGTCCTGGCATTGATCCGCCTGGTCATCGCGCGGGACGAACTGCGCGCCCGGCTGCGCGCCGCCACCGGGTCCCGCATCCCGCTCGTCTCAGAGTCCACGGCGCTCGTCGCGGGATACCTCGCTGCCGAGCGGGGCCTCGGCCGCATCGCGGCCGACGCGGACATCGGCACTCTGGCCCCCACGCTGATCGGCGCCGCGCACCTGCTGTTCACGGACACCGACAGCCCGCCGCCGGACGCGGCCGCCGTCAGCCGGGTCGTCACCACGGTCCTGGCCAGTGTCACGACGTAGCCTGCGACGCCCTTGCCCGCTCACGCTGGGCGGAAGCGCAGGGCCGACCAGGTCTCGTCGATCGCCACCTGGCGGACCGGCTGCACGCCGCGGCCGGAGACGACGGCAGCGAGGATGTCCCTGTTCAGGTCGGTGCCGAGCTTGCCCGCCTTGGGGTAGGCGATCCAGGCGAGCCGGTCAAGCCGCGCCGCCGCGAAGGCGGCGTCGGCGCCCGTGTCGAGCTCGGCCCTGTTCCTGACGAACGCGACGACCGCGTCCGCGGCGCCGGGCTCAGCGGCGAGATTGGCGGCATCGCCGATGGGCGGCACGTCGTCGGGTGCCCCGACGACCGCGACCGTCTGCCCCGGCTTGATCTGCAGCTTCGCGGTGAGGTCCATGCGGCAAGCTAACCAGCATCGCCAGGCCGGCCGCCATGGCTCGCGGCGGATCGGACGGCGCTAGTCTGGCCTGCGGGGGCCGGAATCGCTCGCGGCCTACGGGGGCAGGGCGGCCGGCCAGCGGAGACGACGAGCAGGAGGAAGCGCATGGCACAGGCACGGCTGGGCGGGACGTTCACGCTGGCCCCGGACCTGACGGTGCACCGGATGGGGTACGGGGCGATGCAGCTCGCCGGACCGGGCGTGTTCGGGCCGCCCGCCGACCGGGACGCGGCCGTCGCGGTGCTGCGCACCGCAGTCGAGCTCGGCATCAACCACATCGACACCTCTGACTATTACGGTCCCTACGTCACCAACGAGATCATCAGGCAGGCGCTGCATCCGTACCCGGACGGGCTGCACATCGTGACCAAGGTTGGCGCGCTGCGGGACGCCCAGGGCGGCTGGCCAGCGGCCCGTGCGCCCCATCAGCTCCGGCAGGCCGTCCACGACAACCTGGACCACCTCGGCCTCGACGCGCTCGATGTCGTCAACCTCCGGCTCGGCGGCTACGGGGGCCCGGAACCGGGCTCGGTCGCGGAGCCGTTCGGCACGCTGGCGGAACTTCAGAAGGAAGGGCTGATCAGGCACCTGGGCGTCAGCAACGTCAGCCCGGAGCAGTTCGCGGAGGCGCAGTCCATCGCGCCGGTCGTGTGCGTGCAGAACGCCTACAACATCGCCCACCGCGGCGACGACGCGTTCATCGACGCGCTGAGCGACCAGGGCGTCGCCTACACCCCGTTCTTCCCGCTCGGCGGCTTCACGCAGCTTCAGGCCGCGGAGCTCGACGCGGCCGCCGCGCGGCTCGGCAGCACGCCCCTGGCGGTCGCCCTGGCCTGGCTGCTGCACCGCTCCCCCAACATCCTGCTCATCCCCGGCACGTCCTCGGTCGCTCACCTGCGCGAGAACGTCGCCGCCGCCGCGCTCGACCTCCCCGCGGACGCGCTGGCAGAACTGGACCGCATCGCCGCGGCGTGAACGGCCGCATCGCCGCCGCGTGAGTGCGCGCTTTCCCTGGCGGTGGTTCCGTGGTTACCGCCGCGCCCGGTCCTGCGCGGCGGCCGCCGGGTGGGCCTCCGCCGCGGCGCGCAGCGCGCCGGGGCGCAGCGGGGTGCCGAGCAGCTGGCTGACCAGGGCACGGTGCGAGGCGTGCAGGGTACGGACGGCCGCCGGGCTGATCCCCGGCTTGGCCGAGGGAACGCCGCCCCTGGCCCGTCCCGGCTTGGTGGGAATCCACAGGTGCCCGGGGTCGCTGCCCTCAAGCTCGACGACGATCGAGGCGCGGGCGGCGAGCCAGCGGGTGAGGATGTGCACGGTCGCGTTGGTGAGCGGGAAGGTCTCCCCGTCGACTGTGGCGTGCGGCTCGTCGCCGTCCAGGTGCAGCGCCCTGATGTTGAGGTCCGCCAGTTCCGGCACGCCGCGCCCAGTGTCGGCGACGAGCGCGGCGACGGCGGCGGTGCGCAGCTGGGTCATCGCGTTGGCGTGAATCGGCCGCTTAACGGTCAGGTCGTGCAGCAGCGCCTCGGTGTCCCCGGGCGCCAGCTCGAAGCCGCGGGCCGGCGGCTGCCGGTCGAGCCGGGCCGGGTCGCCGATGAACTCAGCGAAGGCGTTCACCGAGTCGATCCGCACCCGCATCGAGTTCGGGTAGGCGGCCGCCTCCGATCCGCGGCTGGTGCTACGGGTCCGCGTCTTGCCCGCCGCCGCGTCGGCCAGCCACGCAGCCGCGCGCCCGCCGTCCATCAGGTCACCCGCGGTCAACGGCCGACCGCTCGTGCCGTCCTGCCCCTGCTCTTCCGCGTCACCGTCGCCGTCGGCGGCCGCCTGGGCCTGCTGGGCGTGGCGCAGGTACTCGCCCAGGTACGTCTTACGGATCCGCCGCGTCGTCGCCGACAGCCCGCGGTCAGCGAGACTCTGGACAAAGGCATCGATGGCGTCGCGCGCCGGACTGCTGGCATCTGGAGCTGACATGCAGGCGACGCTACTCTTTACCTCAGATAACAGCAAGAAAGAAGCCCGCAAACGCGGGCGTGTCGCTGACCCAGTTGCCGGGTTGGGTTTGATCTTTGTTGTGTTTTCCGCTTCTTGCTGTTATCCGATGGCGGTACCCGGGGGCCGGGCTCATCCGTCTCGATGGTGTGCCCGGTGAACGAAGTCATCACTTCTCCAGTAGGGTGGTTAACCGGGTTGTCTAACTTCTCTAGAACGGTAAATTTGGTTGCCTATTTCGTCAGGCGAGGGCCCGGGCGACGGAGCCTCAGGTGACGGCTTGAGGTACGAGCTGCCGCTGCTGCTGCTCTCCGGATATCGCATGGTGATCGACGAGGCCCACCAGGAACTCGCCGTGCGCGGGCACCCCGACCTGCGGCCCGCGCACGGGTTCGCGCTGCAGGCCATCGGGACCTTCGGCGCCACGGCGGCGGACGTCGGCCGCCGCCTCGGCGTCTCCAAGCAGGCCGCGGGCAAGACCATCGACCGGCTCACCGAGCTGGGCTACGTCACGCGCGGAACGGAAGCGGCCGACCGGCGGCGCAAGCTCGTCCGCCTCACGCCGCGGGGCTGGCAGGCCCTGGCGCAGTCGGCCGAGGCGTTCGCCCAGGTCCGCGCCCGGTGGGCCGCCGAGCTCGGCTCCGACCGGGTCGCCGCCCTAGAGGCGGACCTGCGGACGATGGCGGCCGGGCAGCCGTTCCGCCTGGACCTCCCCGGCTGGCTAGGCTAGCCGGGCCCCTCCCCCGGGCCCTCCCCTGCGGCCCCGCGGCTGCTCCGCGATCGCGGCCCCCATGGGTCACGGCCCTGGAGTCGGCGCTCCGCGCTTGTTGCTGTTATCAGCTTATCCGGGCAACCCGATCACGGTCATCCGACATAGTGGATAGTTCTATACACCCGGATGTGCAGAACTATCCACCATCTTTGGTTTCAGGGACGAGCTAACGCTTCTTGCTGTTATCAGAATTCTCTGCGTGCTGCCGGCTGACCGGGGTGACTCGCGAGTGCTAGCCTGGCCTGCGCCGTCGCCCGTTGCTCGCGAAGAAAGCGCGGGCTGCCGAGACGGGATTCGGGCGCGATCAATTGCTTGCTGGAATACCCGGGTTGTTGCGTTCCTTTCGCATGTGCGCGCGGCTGGTAGTTGTTGATGTGCGGAAACGCATTTCTTCGCGCAGGATGGATGCGTGAATGAAATGTCCGGTGCCGGCCACGTCCACCGGCACGGGCACGGGCACGGCCATGAGGACGGGGACCGCCATGAGGACGCCCACCGTCACGGTCATGACCATGCGGATGGTCACGGTCACGGCGAGCCGCATGACCATGAGCACCAGGCACGCGGCCCGGGCCGGCTGCTGCACCTGGTCAGGCCGCACTCGCACGAGGCGGCCGACAAGGTGGACACGGCGATGGAGGCCAGCGCCGAGGGCATGCGGACGCTGTGGATCTCCCTCGCGGTGCTCGGCGTCACAGCGGTTATCCAGGCCGCGGTCACGGCCCTGTCCGGGTCGGTGGCGCTGCTCGGCGACACGCTGCACAACGCGGCGGACGCGCTGACGGCCGTGCCGCTCGGCGTCGCGTTCATCGCCGGCCGCCGGCCGCCGAACCGCCGCTACACCTACGGCTACGGGCGCGCCGAGGACCTCGCCGGCATCGTGGTCGTCGCGCTGATCCTGGCCTCGTCGGCGCTTGCCGCCTATGAGGCGGTCAGCCGCCTGGTGCACCCGCAGCGGGTCTCCGACCTGATCGCGGTGGCCGCCGCGGCGCTCGCCGGGTTCGCCGGCAACGAACTCGTCGCCAGGTACCGGATCAGGACCGGCAGGAGGATCGGCTCCGCCGCGCTGGTGGCCGACGGGCTGCACGCCCGCACCGACGGGTTCACCTCCCTCGCCGTGCTGCTCGGCGCGGGCGGCGTCGCGCTCGGCTGGCACTGGGCGGACCCGGTGATCGGCCTGGTCATCACCGCGGCGATCCTCAGCGTCCTGTACCAGGCCGCCCGCGAGATCTACCGGCGGCTGATGGACGCCGTGGATCCAGCGCTGACCGACCAGGCCGAGCAGGCCCTGCGGGCCGTCCCCGGCGTGCTCGGTGTCGGCCTGGTCCGGCTCCGCTGGGCCGGGCACCGGCTGCTGGCCGAGTGCGAGATCACGGTCAGCGGCGGGGCCACCGCGATCGAGGCGCACCAGGTCACCGTCAGCGCGGAGCACGCGCTGCTGCACGCCCTGCCCCGGCTGTCCGCCGCAACGGTGCACGCTGACCCGCAGGCCGCGCCAGGCACCGACCCGCACGCGATCCTGGCCAAGCACCGCTGAGCAGCGCTTCTTGCTGTTATCCACGCTCCCGGCGTGGGAGGACCTTCAGCGACGGTATGTCCAGAGATCACTCTTCGCCCGCGAGGGAGGCAGCGGCGGGGGACCGCGCGCGGAGCCACGCGCTCGTTCTGGATAATCCTTTTCGTGAGCAGCTACCGGCAGCCTGGCACCGTCGTCACCGATCATCACTTCAGCGTGCCCGTCGATCACGGGAGGCCCGAGGGGATGCGAATCGAGGTCTTCGCCCGGGAAGTGGTGGCCACCGGCAAGGCGGGCGAGCGGCTGCCCTGGCTGGTGTTCCTGCAGGGCGGGCCGGGGTTCGCGGCGCAGCGGCCGGTGGGGCGCTCGACGTGGCTGGACCGGGCGCTCGACGACTACCGGGTACTGCTCCTTGACCAGCGGGGCACCGGCCGGTCGACGCCGCTCACCGCGCGGTCCCTGGCGCGACTCGGCAGCCCGGCCGCGCAGGCGGAGTACCTGGCGCGCTTCCGCGCCGACTCGATCGTGCTTGACTGCGAGCTGATCCGGCGCGAGCTGTGCGGCCCGGACGAGCCGTGGACGGTGCTCGGGCAGTCGTTCGGCGGGTTCTGCACGGTCACGTACCTGTCGTTCGCGCCGCACGGCATGGCCGGGGCGCTGATCACCGGCGGGCTGCCCGGCCTGGAGGCCCACGCCGAGGACGTCTACCGGCTCACCTACGCGACCGTCGCCGCGCGCAACGCAGGCCACTACGACCGCTACCCCGGCGACGTCGAATCGGCCCGAGCGGTCGCCGGGCACCTGGCCGCCCGTGACGTCCGGCTGCCGGACGGGTCGCGGCTGACCGTCGAGCGGTTCCAGGCGATCGGCGGGATGCTCGGCCAGAGCGCGGGCAGCCACGAGCTGCACTACCTGCTCGAGGACCCGTGGGACGGCGACGGCGGGCTGTCGGACGCCTTCCTCGGCGAAGTCATGGAACGGACCGGGTTCGCCCGCGCCCCGCTCTACGCGGTGCTGCACGAGGCCTGCTACGCGCAGGGCGCGGCCACCCGCTGGGCGGCGCACCGGGTGCGCGCCGAGTTCCCCGCGTTCGACCCGGCCGGCGCGGTCGACGGCGACCAGCCGCTGCTGTTCACCGGGGAGATGGTCTACCCCTGGATGCTCGGCCTCGACCCCGCGCTGACACCGCTGCGGGAGGCGGCGGAGCTGCTCGCGCAGCGGGACGGCTGGCCGCCGCTGTATGACCCGGCCCGGCTCGCGGCGAACGAGGTGCCCGCCGCGGCGGCCCTCTACTTCGATGACATGTACGTGCCCGCGCCGCTGTCGCTGCGCACCGCGGCGGGCATCCGCGGCCTGCGCACTTGGGTGACCAACGAATGGGAGCACGAGGGGCTGCGGATCAGCGGCGGCCAGGTGCTCGGCCGGCTGATCGCGATGCTCCAGGGCGAGGCGTGACGGCGTAATCCAGGAGCCGCTTAGGATCGCCGCGTCAAGCCCCAGCGCTTCTTGCTGTTATCAGAAGGAAGGCGGGTCGGACCATGCCCGCGGCGACGGCGCCGCGACGGCAGGCGATCATGGAGGGCATGAATACCGTCATCGTCGGCACCGGGCCAGTGAGCTGCGCGGACGTCGTGGCGGTCGCGCGTGACGGCGCGGCCGTGACGCTGTCCACGGAGGCCGAGGCCGCGATCGCCGCCGGCCGCGAGGTCATCGACGCGCTCGCCCACGACAGCGCGCCGCACTACGGCGTCTCCACCGGCTTCGGCGCGCTCGCCACCAGGCACATCCCGGTGGAGCTGCGCCTGCAACTGCAGCGTTCCCTGGTCCGCTCGCACGCGGCCGGGTCGGGCCCCGAGGTCGAGGCCGAGGTCGTGCGGGCGATGATGCTGCTGCGGCTGTCCACCCTGGCGACCGGCCGGACCGGCGTCCGCCTCGACGTGGCGCGCAGCTACGCCGCGATGCTCAGCAGCGGCATCACCCCGGTGGTCCGCGAGTACGGGTCACTCGGCTGCTCCGGCGACCTGGCGCCGCTTGCGCACTGCGCCCTCGCCGCGATGGGCGAGGGCACCGTCCGGGTGACATTGCCGGACAGCACGGGGCCGGACAGCACGGGGCCGGGCGGCACCGGCCACGGCCCGGAGCGGCCGGCCGCGCAGGCGCTCGCCGCCGCGGGCATCGAGCCGCTCGTGCTCGCCGAGAAGGAAGGGCTGGCGCTGATCAACGGCACCGACGGGATGCTCGGCATGCTGGTGCTCGCCGCCGCCGACCTGCGCGCCCTGCTCAAGGCGGCGGACATCACCGCCGCGATGTCCGTCGAGGCGCTGCTCGGCACCGACGCGGCGTTCGGCGCCGGGCTGCAGGCGCTGCGCCCGCACCCGGGCCAGGCCGCGTCCGCCGCCAACCTGCGGATGCTGCTCGCCGGCTCCCCCATCGTCGCCAGCCACCGCGGCCCGGAGGACACGCGGGTGCAGGACGCGTACTCGCTGCGCTGCTCGCCGCAGGTGCACGGCGCGGCGCGGGACACCCTAGCGCACGCGACCACCGTCGCCGGGCATGAACTGGCGAGCGCCATCGACAACCCCGTCCTCACCACCGACGGCCGGGTGGTGTCCAACGGCAACTTCCACGGCGCGCCGGTCGCCTACGTGCTCGACTTCCTCGCCATCGTCACCGCCGACGTCGCCTCCATCGCCGAGCGGCGCACCGACCGGATGCTCGACCCGGCGCGCTCGCACGGCCTGCCGCCGTTCCTCGCCAATGACCCTGGCGTCGACTCCGGGCACATGATCGCCCAGTACACGCAGGCCGCCATCGTGTCCGAGCTCAAGCGGCTCGCCGTGCCGGCCAGCGTCGACTCGATTCCCTCCTCGGCCATGCAGGAGGACCACGTGTCCATGGGCTGGTCCGCGGCGCGCAAGCTGCGCCGCGCCGTCGACGGGCTCACCCGGGTACTCGCCGTGGAGCTGCTGACCGCCGCCCGGGCCCTTGACCTGCGCATGCCGCTGGAGCCTGCGCCCGCGACCGCCGCGGTGGTCGCGGGGCTGCGCGCCGGGGCGCTGTCCGACGTCGCGGTGCCCGCCACCGACCGGTTCCTCGCCCCGGAGATCGAGGCCGCCGTGGCGTACGTCGCCTCCGGCGCGGCGGTGCGCGCCGCCGAGGCGGTCACCGGGCCGCTCGGGTGAGTCCGGTGCGCCGGGTCAGCCCGCGGTGACGGTGAACTGGGCGTGCAGCGTCGCGGTCGCGTCGCCGCCGACCCACACGTCGAACGTGCTCGCGTCGGTCACCCAGCCGCGGGTGGCCGCGCTCCAGTAGCGGCGCTCGTCCGGCCCGACGGTGAAGGTGACGGTCTCCGCTGCCCCGGCGGCCAGCTCGACGCGGCGGAATCCCTTCAGCTGCCGCAGTGGCCGGGACGAGGTGCCGTGCCGCTGGTGCAGGTAGAGCTGGGCGACTTCGGTGCCGTCGCGGTCGCTGACGTTGGCGAGTTCCACGGTCACGGTGACGGCGCCGTCCGCGGTGCCTGAGGCCGGCTCGACGCGCAGGTCGCGGTAGGCGAACCGGGCGTAGCTGAGGCCGTGGCCGAACGGGAACAGCGGCGTGCTCTCCTCGTCCCAGTAACGCCGGCCCTGTTCCTGCGGGGCGTGGGACCGGGTGACCGCGTGGTGCATCGGCACCTGCCCGACGCCGCGGGGCCAGGTGAACGGCAGCTTCCCGGCCGGAGTGACGTCGCCGAACAGCAGCCGGGCGACGGCCGCGCCGCCCCGGGTGCCCGGGTACCACGCCTGCAGGACGGCGGGCACCGTTGCCGCGGCCCCGCGCAGTTCCAGCGGGCGGCCGCTCATCAGCACGAGCACGACGGGGGTGCCCGTGGCCGCCACCGCCTCAAGCAGTTCGAGTTGCTCGCCGGGTAGTGAGAGGTCGCAGCGGGAGGCGGCCTCCCCGATCATGTCCTGCTGCTCGCCGAGGACCGCGATCACCACGTCGGCGTCGGCGGCCGACCGCACCGCGCGGTCGAGCGCGACGGCGGGATCGGACCCGGGGGCGATGTGGCCGGGCTCCCACCGGTCGAACATGGACGGGAAGGTCCGGACGGGCGCGGCGATCCCCGGCTCGTAGCTGACCGCCGCCCGGTCGCCGAGGTAGGCGCGGATGCCGTCGAGGATGGTGACGGTCTCGGACAGGTCATGGTCGAAGACCCAGGGGCCGAGCGTGTCCCTGGCCGAGTCGGCCAGCGGCCCGATCACGGCGACCCGCCGCAGCGCGGCCGCGTCCAGCGGGAGGGCGGCGCCCTCGTTGCGCAGCAGCACGGCGGCCTGCTCGGCGGCCTGCTGGGCCGCGTCGCGGTGCGCGGGCCTGGCCAGTACCTCGCGGGCCGCGTCCTCATCGACGAACGGCCGGTCGAACAGGCCAAGCGCGTCCTTGAGCACCAGGATGCGCCGCACCGACTCATCCAGCTGCCCGGGGCTGACCCGGCCGTCGGCGAGCGCGGCGCCCAGGTGGCCGAACGCGGGGTCGGCGACCGTCATCTCCATGTCCACCCCGGCCGTCAGGGCCCGGACGGCGGCGTCGGCTGGGCCGGCCGCGAAGTGATGGGTCACCAGGTCCCTGGCCGCGTTGGCATCGGTGACGACGAAGCCGTCGAAGCCGAGCGCGCCGCGCAGCACGTCAGTCAGCAGCCAGCGGTTGCCGCTGGCGGGGACGCCGTTGAGGTCCATGTACGCGGACATGATGTTGCCCGCGCCGGCCTGCACCGCGGCACGGAACGGCGGCAGGTACGTGTTCCAGAATTCCTGGTCCGACAGGTCAACCTCGTCGTAGTCACGGCCGCCGAGCGCGGCACCGTAGCCCGCGAAGTGCTTGGGCCCGGCGATCACCCGGCCCGGCGCGCCAAGGATGCCCCCCTGGAAGCCGCGCACCTGGGCGGCGGCGACTACCGAGCCGAGCAGCGGGTCCTCGCCCGCGCCTTCGACGATCCGTCCCCAGCGGGGGTCGCGGGCAATGTCCACCATCGGCGCGAACACCCAGTGGATGCCCACCGCGCGGGCCTCGGTGGCCGCGACGGCCTGCGCCCGCTCGATCAGTTCCGCGTTCCACGAGGCGGCGAGCCCGATCGGCACCGGGAAGATGGTGCGCAGCCCGTGGATGACGTCGAACCCGAACAGGACCGGGATGCCGTGCGGGCTGCCGTCGATCGCCGCCCGCTGCAGCCGGTTGGTCTCGGCCGGGTCTTTGACGAACAGCAGCGACCCGGCGCCGCCCCGCGTCAGCGCCTCCTCGACCATCCGGGGCTGCCCGGCGAGGTCGCCAAGCGGGCCGCCGGCCGAGTTCTCCGGGAACTTGAAGTAGAAGTACTGGATCAGCTGGCCGATCTTCTCCTCGGTGGAGAGGGCGGCCAGCAGTTCCTCGACCCGTGGCGAGGTGCCGGACGCAGACGTCACGTGACTCAGTTCGCTGGTTCCTGGCATGCGGCTCCAACTCCTCCACGGGGGCAGACCCGACGATCGTAACCCGGAAAACCTTCCAGCGTAAAGTTTTCTCTCCGGGTAAGGCTGGTCTCCCGCCAGATGGCCGTAAACGAGCGGGCCCGCCAATCTGTGCTCGTGCACATGTCCGTACGTCCAGCCAAGCTGTAACGTCGCTTTGCTAGCCCAGGCGGGCCGATCCCGCCGACGCGGCGAGACCTGGCGGAGGATCGTGATGACCATCTCCAAGCCGCCCGCGGCGCAGGCCGCCCGTGGCACTGCGGCGCAGGCCGCCCATGGCACCGCGGCCGCGGCCGCCGATGGCGCGGGCGCTTCGCTCGCCGGCCTCGCGCGGTCCCTCGAGCCGCTGATCAGGGAGCACGCGCAAGCCGTCGAGGAGGGGCGGATACCCGAGGAACTCGTGGCGGCGCTGTACGACTCCGGGGTGTTCCGGGCGATGCTCCCGCGGGAGGTCGGCGGCCTGGAGGCCGAGCCGGCGCAGTGGCTCGCGCTGATCGAGGAGCTGGCGCGGATCAGCGCGTCGGTCGGGTGGCTGGCATTCATCAACTCAGGCGTGGGCCTGACGTTCCTTGACCCCGAGCGGTTCGAGCGTTTCCGCGTGCGAGCCGGCGGGCGGCTGATCCTGGCGATGAGCCTGGGCCGGATCGGCGGGACGGCGATCCCGGTCGACGGCGGCTACCGGGTCAGCGGCCGGTGGCCGTTCGCGAGCGGTTCTCCCTTCGCCACCTGGCTCGGCGGGATGTCGGCCGCCTGCGATCGTGACGGGTCACCGATCCGTGAAGCGGGCGGCCAGCCGCGCCGCCTGCTCGCGATCTGGCCCGCCGACCAGGCCCGCCTCATCGACACCTGGGACGGCCTTGGCCTGCGCGGCACCGGAAGCGGCGATTTCGAGGTCGCCGATCTCTTCGTCCCTGACGAGCAGGTCAACCCGGGGTTCTACGGTCCGCCGGCTTACGACCGCGCGCTTTTCCGTATCAAGGAAATGCCGGAAGCGGGCCACGGGGCGCACGCGCTCGGGATCGCGTCCGCCGCCCTGCACGCGTTCACGGACGCCGTCAACGCCAGGCCTGCCCCGGGGTCGGCCCGGCAGAGCGCGATGGGGCACGAGCAGGCGCACCAGATCGCGTTCGCCCGGGCCGACGCCCTGGTCCGCGCCGCGCGGGCGCTGCTGCACGACACCGCGCGGGCCGCCTACCAGGACGCGAGCGCCCACCCTGAGCTGTCCCTCGAGCTGCGGGTCCGGCTGCGCGAGGCGAACATCTTCGCGGTCCGGGCGGCGAAAGAGGCGGTGGGGCTCATCTTCGACATGGCCGGATCGGGTGCCGTGTACCGCGGCCGCCCGATCGAGCAGGCGTTCCGCGATATCAGCACCGCGGCCAACCACACCAACTACCTGGAAACGGCGTACACCGCGATCGGCTCCTACTACCTGACCAGGGACCGCGACGAGGGGCCCGATATCGCCGGACGGCCGTTCTTCTGATACCTGCCTCGGTGGTCGCCTGGTCGACACTGACGAGTTCGAGTGTGGACCGTTCATCCGTGACCGGGATTTCGCTAAGCTGGCACATCCGTACGGAAAGGCGACAGGGACTTCCCGGTTATCCCGACAGTGGAAGATGATGGCGAATAGTGCGGAGCGGTCGCGGGTTCTGCTGGTCGAAGACGACGACGGCGACGCTTTCCTTGTCGAGGAACTGCTCCACGAGGCGGACGCCGGCCTGCAGGTGCAGCGAGCCCGGCGGCTTGCCGACGCCATGCGGCTGGCTCCCGGTGCTGATTGCGTACTGCTCGACCTGGGACTGCCGGACTCACGGGGCATCGACGGGCTGCAACGGCTGCTGCGGCAGCACCCGGACGCGGCGGTGGTGGTGCTGACCGGCCTGGAGGGCGAGTACCTCGGCGAGCAGGCGGTCCGCGCGGGAGCGCAGGACTACCTGGTCAAGGGTGAGGTGACCGGGAAGCTGCTGCACCGGGTGATCAGGTACGCGATACAGCGCCGGCGCTGGGACGAAGCCCAGCGGCAGTTGCTGCTCGCGCAGGCGAGCGCACAGGAGAACGCCAGGCTCGAGCGCGGGCTGCTTCCCTTCCCGGTGCTCCGCGACGCGCGGCTGAGCGTGGCGACACGCTACCGGGCGGGCGGCAAGCAGCGGCTGCTCGGCGGCGACTTCTACGACGTCGTGCAGACGCCCGATGGCTGGGTGCACGCCCTGATTGGCGACGTCTGCGGGCACGGGCCTGCCGAGGCCGCACTCGGCGTCTGCCTGCGGGTGGCGTGGCGGGCGCTGACCCTGGCCGGCCAGGCGCCGTCGGACGCGCTGTCCGCCGTCCAGCTCGTGCTCGGGCACGAGCAGCAGGTGGACGCCATGTTCGCCACGGTCTGCACGTTCTCCGTGGCACCGGACCGCCGCAGCGGCATCGTGCGGCTTGCGGGCCACCCGCCGCCCCTCCTTGTCACTCCCGGCCGGATCACCGAACTCAGCGGCCCGGTCTGCCCGCCCCCCGGGCTCAACGACCAGGGAGAATGGCCCGGCCGCGAGGTAGAACTTGGCGACCGCTGGTCCCTGCTGCTGTACACCGACGGCCTGATCGAGGGCCGGATCACCGGAAGCCCTTACCGGCTGGGCAGCGAAGGGCTGATCGACCTGCTGCGCGACGCACTCGGCGCGCCGCCGTTCGACCCCGGCCGGGTCAGCGACGACAGGCTGCTGAGCCGGCTCATCGAGGAGGTACGCAACCTCAACAGCGGCGACCTCGACGACGACATCGCGATCCTCGCCCTGGGGTACGCGTGACCGGGGCCGCGGCGGGGGCAGGCGCCTGATGCTGTCCGCCACCTCGCCACCGTGGCCGCTCAGCCGGATTCTCGGCGTGATCGTCCTGGCCATGTCGCTGTTCTCGGTGGCGGCCATGGTCACCGGCGGGCTTGCTCTCGCCCACGTCAACGACGAGCGGCAGCGGGTCGAGACCGTGATCGACCCGGCCGCGCTGGCGGCGCAGCAACTGTACAGCGCGCTGCTCAACCAGGAGACCGGCGTGCGCGGGTACGCGCTGAGCGGCGAGCCGAGTTTCCTCGCCCCCTACACTCAGGGCCTGCAAGCCCAGCAGGCGGCAGCCGGCCAGCTCCGCCCGCTCCTGCCGCAGTTGTCCGCGGCCAGCGCCGTGACCTTGGAGCGGACGCTGACCCAGGCCAGCGACTGGCGCACGCGCTACGCGAACCCGAGCATCCAGGAAGTCCAGGCCGCGGGAAAGCCGGTCGTCAGCCCGGCCATCCTGGCCGGCAAGGCCGAGTTCGACGCCTTGCGCGTTAACCTGGCCGACTTCGAGTCAGCGGTGTCCAGTCAGCGGCAGCAGGCGCTGGGCTCGCTCGACCGCGCCTCGGCCGATCTCGAGGCAGCCCTGGCGGCCATCGCGATCGGGCTGGTCGTGGTCGTCGTGGCGCTCGCTATCGTGCTGCGCGTCACTGCCATCCGCCCGGTGCACGTGCTCGCCGCGCAGGCACGGCGCGTCGCCGGCGGCGACTTCAGCCACGAGGTGACGCGAACCGGGCCACGCGAGATCCATGCGCTGGCCGCCGACGTGAACACCATGCGCGCCCGCATCCTGCGGGAGCTGACGGCTGTCCAGGAGGCGAATGACGCCCTCGCGGCGCACGCCGCTGACCTGCAGCGGTCCAACGCGGAACTCGAGCAGTTCGCCTACGTCGCGTCGCACGACCTGCAGGAGCCGCTGCGGAAGGTCACCAGCTTCTGCCAGCTGCTGCAGCGCCGCTACCGCGGCCAGCTCGATGAGAAGGCCGACCAGTACATCGAGTTCGCCGTGGACGGCGCCAAGCGGATGCAGGTGCTGATCAACGACCTGCTCGCGTTCAGCAGAGTGGGCCGGGCCGCGGTCGAGCTCAGCCCGGTAGACTGCGGCGCCGCGCTGGCGGCGGCGACGGCGAACCTGTCCGACCAGATCGCCCAGGCCGGTGCCGTCATCGAGTACGGTCCGCTGCCGGCCGTGCGGGCGCAGCCCGCGCTGATGACCGCGGTCTTCCAGAACCTGATCGGCAACGCGCTGAAGTTCAGGGGCGATCGGCCGGTGCACGTCGCCGTCACCGCCGAGCGTGCGGACGCGTTCTGGTTGTTTTCCGTCGCCGACAACGGAATCGGTATCGAGCCGCAGTATGCTGACCGGATTTTCCTTATCTTCCAGCGCTTGCACGACAAGACGGCGTACCCGGGCACCGGGATCGGCCTTGCCATGTGCCGGAAGATCGTCGAGTACTTCGGCGGCCGCATCTGGCTGGACACCAGCGCCGTGGACGGGGCCAGGTTCTGCTTTACCGTGCCCGCGGTTCCCGAGAACGAGGAGACACATGGCCTATCCGGATGATCCCAGGCTGGTCAATGTGCTGCTGGTGGAGGACGACGAGGGTGACGTCCTCATGACCAGGGAGGCCTTCGAGTTCTACAAGGTACGCAATCCCTTGCACGTCGTATCCGACGGCGAGCAGGCCCTGCAGTTCGTGCGGCGGACCGGACCCTACGCCGACGCCCCACGGCCGGGACTGATCCTGCTTGACGTCAACCTCCCCCGGGTGAGCGGCCTTGAGGTCCTCGCCCAGCTGAAGCAGGACCCTGAGTTCAGGCTCATCCCGGTGGTCATGCTGACCACCTCGCAGGCCGAAGAGGACATCTTGCGCAGCTACAGCCTGCATGCCAACGCGTACGTGAGCAAGCCAGTGGACTTCGAGCAGTTCATGGCGGCGATCAGGCAGATCGACGATTTCTTCCTGAAACTGGTCCAGTTGCCGCGGTGACCGGCCGGCGGCCCGACGCGGACGCGACGTCGCGTTACTGGCCGACCCGGCCGTCGATCCGCTCGCGGAGCAGGTCGGCGTGGCCGATGTGCCGGGCGTACTCCTCGACCATGTGCAGGATCACCTCGCGCAGCGCGACGGTGGAGCCGTCCTTCATCGGGCGGCGGACGCCGAGGTCCGGTGAGCCGTCAACGTACCGCTCCGCGAAGGCGACCTCGTCGCGCCAGGACCGCCACGCCTCGTCCACCACCGCCGGCTCGGGTACCGCGCCCGCCCAGTCGGCGTCCGCGACGTCGTCCGACCAGTACCGCGGCGGCGCGTCGGCCTGGGCCATCACCTCGCGGAACCAGTGCCGCTCCACGTCGGCCATGTGCCGGACCAGGCCGAGCAGCGACATGGTGGAGGGCGGCACCGAACGGCTGGCCAGCTGCTCCGCGTCGAGCCCGTCGCACTTCATCTCCAGCGACAGCCGGTAGGCGCGCAGGTAGTCGAGCAGCGTCTCCCGCTCGCCGTGCAGCTCGCCCGGTGCCGCGAACCGTGGGTCGGCCGCGGGATCCATCCACATATCGGAGGTCGGGCCGACCGCGTTCCAGCGTTCCGGCGGCGCGTCCCCCGTGCTCTGACTGGTCATGCCCACTAGCCTTTCATCTCGTGCCCGGGCCGGCCAACCGGATTGCGAGGGGAACGGGGCTGGCCGCGTGGCCCAGGCTGCCGTTCCGGATGATCGTGACAGGCGGGCGCGCGGCCGTTAGCCGGGCCCGGTAAAGGGGGAGTCGACAAGGTATGCAAGGTGCCAGAACAGTCCGCGCCCCGCGCGGCACCGTGCTCACGGCCCGGTCCTGGCAGACCGAGGCGCCGTTGCGCATGCTGATGAACAACCTCGACCCCGAGGTGGCCGAGCGCCCCGATGACCTGGTTGTGTACGGCGGCACTGGCCGGGCCGCGCGGTCCTGGCCGGCGTTCGACGCGATCGTCAGGACGCTGACCGAGCTGCGCGAGGACGAGACCATGCTCGTCCAGTCCGGCAAGCCGGTCGGCGTGATCCAGACCCACGAGTGGGCGCCCCGGGTGCTGATCGCCAACTCGAACCTGGTCGGCGACTGGGCGAACTGGCCGGAGTTCCGTCGCCTTGAGGCGGCCGGGCTGATCATGTACGGGCAGATGACCGCCGGGTCGTGGATCTACATCGGCACTCAGGGCATCTTGCAGGGCACCTACGAGACATTCGCCGCCGTGGCGGCGAAACGGTTCGGCGGCACCCTGGCCGGCACGCTCACCGTGACCGGCGGGTGCGGCGGCATGGGCGGCGCGCAGCCGCTGGCGGTCACGCTGAACGACGGTGTCTGCCTGGTCGTCGACGTTGACCCGGCGCGGCTCGCCCGGCGGGTGGCGACCAGGTACCTCGACGTCGTCGCCGAAGACCTGGAGACCGCCCTGCGCCTGTGCCTGGCGGCCAGGAACGAGCGGACGGCGCTGTCCGTCGGCCTGGCCGGCAACTGCGCGCGGGTGCTGCCCGAGCTGCTGCGCCGCGGCGTCGAGGTGGACATCGTCACCGACCAGACCTCGGCGCACGACCCGCTGTCGTACCTGCCCGAGGACGTGTCGCTCGACGACTGGCCCGACTACGCGGACAAGAAGCCGTCGGAGTTCACCGAACGGGCGCGTGCTTCGATGGCCAGGCACGTCGAGGCCATGGTCGGCTTCCAGGACGCCGGCGCCGAGGTGTTCGACTACGGTAACTCGATCAGGGACGAGGCACGGCTCGGCGGCTACGGGCGGGCGTTCGCGTTCCCCGGGTTCGTCCCCGCGTACATCAGGCCGCTGTTCGCTGAGGGAAAGGGGCCGTTCCGCTGGGCGGCGCTGTCCGGCGACCCGGCCGACATCCGCGCCACCGACGAGACGGTGCTGTCGCTGTTCCCTGACCACGACCACCTGCACCGGTGGATCAGGGCGGCGCAGGAACGCGTCGCCTTCCAGGGCCTGCCCGCAAGGATCTGCTGGCTCGGCTACGGCGAGCGGGACACCGCCGGCCTGGCGTTCAACGACCTGGTCGCGTCCGGTGACGTCGGCGCGCCCATCGTCATCGGCCGCGACCACCTGGACGCCGGGTCGGTCGCCTCCCCCTACCGGGAGACCGAGTCGATGGCCGACGGCTCGGACGCGATCGCCGACTGGCCGGTGCTCAACGCGCTGACCTCCACCGCGTCCGGCGCGACCTGGGTGTCGTTCCACCACGGCGGCGGCGTCGGCATCGGCCGGTCGCTGCACGCCGGGCAGGTGTGCGTGGCCGACGGCACCTCGCTCGCGGCGGCGAAGATCGCCCGGGTGCTGTCCAACGACCCCGGCCTCGGCGTGCTGCGGCACATCGACTCCGGCGACGCCCCGTACGGCGAGGAGACCCTCGCCGCCTACCCAGAGGGCGGTGTCCGCCTGCCGTCCTAGCCGGCCGCCTCGGCCGGCTCATTACGCCAGCCGGTTCATTTACGCCAGTCTGAAATATTCCCTTTACAGACGGGATAAATCATGAACGCACGACGATACCTGCATGCATTCGCGCTTTCCATTCCTATTACCATGGCCGGCGCAGCCGCGGCGATGACACCCCCTCAGGCCATGGCGGAAATGAGTAACCTGGCCAGCGGAACATATCTGGGCGCGACGCCACTGGGCGTGAATGTGGGGCCCTCGGAAAAGCCGGACAGCAACCCCGCCGTTCGTCGCCGGATTGAAATCCGGATGCGGGCGCTCGGGGCTCCGACGTGGTTCAGGTACGGCGGCGGGGCGTGGGCAGACGCCTATGACTGGCAGACCAATGTCGATACCTACGCCGCGGCGCAGGCGAGGCTCCAGAGCAACGACTTCACGCTGGGACACCCGTACGCCAGCAATGCCCTGGATTACACGGACTTCCCCTCCTACATGGACGAGGTGCGCGCGGACGGTGCGCGGGGGATGGTGACGGTCAACTACGGGTCGGGCACGCCGCAGCTCGGCGCGGCCTGGGCGAGCTGGATCGTCGCCCATCATGCCCCGGTGACCGAGTTCAACATCGGGAACGAGCCCTATGGCTGCGGCGAGGTGAACTTCCCGATCACCACCCCGCCGGCCAACTACCCGTGGGAGCCGAACAGCCCGTACGACTGCCCGCAGCAAACCATGGGCTCCATCCCGGGAATGCAGCTGATCGCGCAGTCGTACATCGCGCACGCGCCAGCGTTCATGACCGCCATCAAGCAAGCCGACCCGGACGCGCTGATCGTCCTGCCGTACGCGATAAGCCCGCCCAGGAACTCCGGTTACGTCTGGAATGACGCGGTGATGCCCGCCCTGGCTAAGTATTACCAGGGAATCGATATCATCTGGTACCCGTCGTTCACGACCGTCCAGGCACCAGACGCGACAATCCTTTCCTACCTGTCGGACATCCCGGCCCGGGCGGCGGCGATCAAGGCGGACATCAGCCAGTACGCGCCCGGCAAGTTCTGGATGATCGGCGAGACGAACTCTTCGAACCAGGCCACGTTCACGCCGGACCGGCCGGTCGGCGCGGTGTTCGCCGCGGGCGACGCGTTGTCCTGGCTCGCGCAGGGGGCCGCGACCGTTGACTGGTGGTCCCAAGCCGACGCGCAGAACAGCGGCCCCCTGACCCACCCCAGCTACAGCCTGTTCAACGGCGCGGGAAACCCGCAGACGCCGTACTGGGGGTGGCTGCTCGCCTCGAAGCTGGCTCAGCCGGGCGCGCTGCTGAGCGTCGACACCGCCAACACGAGCGCGAATATCCTCGCGTTCGCCTCGACGCTGCCCGGCGGCCAGCACGCCGAGGCATACGTCAACATCAGCACGACGGCGAGCCAGACGGTAACGTCCGCGCTCGGCTCGAAGCCGGGACGGCTCACCGAGTGGCAGTACAGCAACCAGCACCCCGCCATCGTCAACCGAGCGGCCAGGGCGGCCAGGAACCTGACCGTGCCACCGGAATCCGTGACCGTCCTTGAGAGATAGGGCACAGGCCAGCGGGCCGGGAAGCGGTGCCGGTAGCGGGTAACGGCCGGGGGGCGCGGAGGAACTCGGTCAGGGCCTGGTAGTAGGGGGCGATCGTGGCGATGTCGGCGTACTCGCCCGGGCCGTGCAGCCCGTCGCCACCGATGCCGAACTCGACGCACTCGATGCCGTGCTCCGCGAAGAAGCACACGTCGCCGGTGCCGTGCCTGCGCAGCAGCTCCCCCGGGTACCCCTGGCCGCGCGCCGCCGCCTGGAGCGCGGCGATCCCCGGGTGCCGCTCGTCGGCGCTCCACGGCGGGTCAATCCGCTCGACGACGGGGGTGACGCCCGGTTCGCAGAAGCCCGCCAGGTAGGCGGCGAGCTGCTCCGGTGTCCTGCCGTCCACGTCGGGGTCCCCGGCGGGGAAGCGGATGTTCAGCCAGGCCTGCGCCTGCGCGGGTACCTGGTTGAGTGCCCGGTTGGGTGTGTCGACGCGGGCGACGTTCACGGTGGTCCGCCAGGCTTCGGCGTCCGGGACCGGGTGGGCGGCCAGGATGGCGTCAAGGGCGCGGTTGAGCTTGAGCACGGCGTTATCGCCCTGCCAGGGGTACGCGGCGTGCGCGCTGCGGCCCTCCGCGCTGAGCCGGACCTTGGCGACCCCCTTGCACTCGGTGGCGATGCCCAGCCCGCTGGCCTCGCCGATCACCGCGAACCCGGCGGTGACCCCCTCGTCCAGCTGGTGCAGCGTGCCGCGGGGGTCGGGGGTCTCCTCGTCGGTGACCAGCTGCAGGCCGAGCGGGTACGGCAAGCGGCCGGCCAGCTCACGAAAGGCCAGGGCCTGCGCGAGCGCCGCGACCTTCATGTCCATCGCGCCCCGCGCGTACAGCCGGTTCTCCTCGCGGTACGGCCGGAACTGGGACGCCGGGGCCGCGACGACGTCCAGGTGCGCGTTCAGCAGCACCGTGAACGCGGGGCGGACCGCGCCGTGGTAGACCAGTGCGCCCGGATTGTCGGCCCACTCGAACCGCTCCACGGAGAACCCCGGTCCGATGAAGTCGAGGACCAGGTCCACGGCCCGGGCCAGTTCATCGGGCCGGTCACTGACCGATTCCACTGACAGCAGCGCGGCGGCCGCATCGAGGAACGACGCCATGTCCACGGCAGCATCCTGCCAGCCGCCCTGGTGGCCGGCCCGCGGCCCGCGCGTATCGTTACCTATCCTCATCGGCCCGCAGCCACTCCCCGGTGCGCGCGGGACCAGCTGGGCGACTCCCTCGATGCGGCTTACGGGGGCGAGTGGGCGCCAGTCATCAGGCCGGCCAGGTCCTCCGGGGCGAGGAACGACGGCGGTGGCGGCGGCCCCCAGTTGAACAGGCCGCGGGCGCCCTCCCACACCCCCGGCTGCCACAGCGCGTCGTCGATGATGCAGTCGAGGTCGGAGTAGTACTCGGAGAAGTTGCCCGCCGGGTCCCGCAGGTACCAGAAGAAGTTCGACCCGACGTGGTGCCGCCCCAGGCCCCACACGTGCCGGCCGGGGTCGGCGGCCAGCATGGCGCAGGCGCCGCGCCCCACCTCATCGATGTCGTCCACCTGCCATGAGGTGTGATGCAGGTACGGAACGGGGGCTTGTTGCACCAGCACGTTGTGATGGTCGGTGGAGCAGCGCATGAACGCGGCGAGCCCGGGCACCGTGTCGCTCACCTTGAAGCCGACCCCCCGCTGGAAGAACCGCTGGGAGCCCTCCTGGTCGGTCGAGCCGAGCACCACGTGCCCGAGCTTGCGCGGCCGGACGGGCTCTTCGCGCAGGATGCCGGGTGCCCGCGTGCCCGGCCTTGCGTTAATGCCCGGCGCGTTGTACAGGGGGGCGCGGGTGGGCTCCTGCTTGAGGCGGCCGGCGATCTCGACCTGGACGGTGACCTGGGTGCCCGGGTCCACCGCCCGCACGCTCCCGGGGTCGCGCTCGACCGCGATGCCGATCGCGGACAGCGAGGCGGCGACGCGGTCCAGGTCGTCGGCGTCGTCCGCGCCGACGCCGATGCGGACGAGCCGGCGGTGCCCGGCGGAGACGATGCGCAGCTGCTCGCCGCCGTCGACGGTGCGGAACGTGTTGTCCGCGCCGGGGGTGAGGCCGAACTCGGCGTAGTAGGCGGCGGTCTGCTCGACGTTGGGCACGCCCATCACGATCTGAGTGAGGCGGTGCAGGGCCATGATGGTCAGCCTTTCTGTGAAACGAAGCGCTGCCGCAGCTCGCCGATGCCGGCGATGTAGCTGACCAGTTCGTCCCCGGGCGCGAGGAAGACCCGCGGGGTCCGGCCCATCCCGACCCCCGAGGGGGTACCGGTGAAGAGGATGTCGCCGGGCAGCAGCGGCAGCCGGCTGGACAAGGCAGCGAGCATCGCGGGAACGGAGAAGATCAGGTCGCGGGTGCGGCCCTTCTGCATCTGGTTCCCGTTAACCGAGCAGCCCAGCTCCAGGTCGTCGGGATTGTCGAACTCATCGGGAGTGACCAGCCACGGGCCGGTCGGCCCGAAGCCAGGCAGCGACTTCGCCAGGCTGAACTGCGGGGACGGGCCGGCGCCTTGCAGTTGCCGCTCGGAGATGTCCTGGCCCACGGTCAGCCCGGCGACGTGGTCCCACGCCTGGCCGGCGCTGATCCGGAAGGCGCGGCGGCCGATGACGGCGACGAGCTCAACCTCCCAGTCGGTGCTGCCGCCGTCCGGCAGCTCGACCTCGGTGACCGGGCCGGTGATGCAGCTCGGCCACTTGGTGAACATGACGGTCGGTTCTTCCGGCACGGCGAAGCCGGACTCGGCGGCGTGCTCGGCGTAGTTCAGCCCGATGGCGAGCACCTGCCGCGGCGCGGGCGCGGGCGCGCCCAGGTCGGCGGCGTCGAAGGGTGCGGCTGCCTCACCGTGCTCCCCGGGGGCGCCGAGGCCGACGCCGGCCGCCCAGTCGGCGAACTCCGCCCAGCGGTCGTAGACCGCCTGCGGGTCAGCGGCGAACCGGCCCTGGCTGGCTCGCTCGACGTCGAGTGCCCTGGTGCCGTCGGCGGTGACGAGGACCAGCCGGCCGGCGAGGTTGGCGATGCGCACAGCGCGATTTCCTTTCGTGTCCGCGGGATCGCGGTTCAGATCAGCGGGGTGATGTTGTCCTGCACGCCGAGCAGCGCCTTGCCGTAGGCCTCGTAGCTGACCTGCGGCGAGACGACCGCGTGCCGGGCCGCGGTGGCCGAGTCGCGCCAGATCCGCTGCAGCGGGCTGACGTCGGCGAACGCCGCGGCGCCGTGCGCGTACAGCAGGATGTCGATCGCCCGCGTGATGCACTCGGCGGCGTACCCGGTGTCGGAGCGGACCCGGGCCCGGCTGAGCAGGTCCGGGTACTCGCCGCGGGCGGCCGCCTGGTCGATGTCGTCGGCGGCGCGGAAGGCGTGCAGCTTCGCGGTGTCGATGAGCCGGGCGGCCTCCGCGACCTGCAGCTGGAAGCCGGTCGACTCGGCCTGCGCGGCGAAGAACGTGTAGGAGACCGGCTTCTTCGCCGCCTTGCTGATCACGTAGTCGAGCGCCGCCTGCCCCAGGCCGAGCTGCGGTCCGACCAGCACCAGGGCGAGCACGGGAACGAACGCGGACCGGTAGAACGGCTCGCCGGCCAGGTGCTCGCTCGGATACTGGCCGACGATGGCCGGCGGCACCAGCATCACGCGGTGCTCGGGGACGAAGGCGTCCTCGGCGATCAGGGCGTTGCTGCCGGTGGACTTCATGCCGGCCACGAACCAGGTGTCTTCCAGGCTCAGGTCGCCGCGCGGAATCAGCGCGAGGCCCTGGTTGACCACCTGGCCGTCGGCGTCGGTGACCGGGAAGCCGAGCCCGGCCCAGGTGGCGTGCCAGGACCCGGAGTTGTAGTACCACTTCCCGGTGATCCGCCAGCCGCCGGCGACCTTGACTGCGGTGGCGGTCGGCGCCAGCACGCCGGAGACGAGGGCATCGGGGTCGGCACCGAAGACGTCGTCCTGCGCCTGGCGCGGGAACAGCCCGGTCAGCCAGTGGCAGACGTTGATCAGGGTGAGCACCCACGCGGTGCCGCCGTCGGCCTCGCCCACCGCGGCGGACACCTCGAGCATGGTGCGGACCGAGGTCTCGTACCCGCCGTAGCGCTTTGGCACCGCGATCTTGAACAGCCCGGCGTCGGTCATCGCCTTGATGCTTTCGTCGGTCACCCGGCGGTCGGCCTCGCCCTGGACGGCGTTCGCCGCGAGCAGCGGGCGGATCGCGCGGGCCCGCTCCACCAGCTCCGCGGTGCTCGGCGCGGGCCCGGCTCCGGCGGGCACTGCGCCGGAAGGCACTGCGGGCGAGGTCGCGGCGGGTGTGGGGTCAACAGCGGTGCTGTCTACGGCGGCCATCAGGTCGCGGAACACCTGGTCGCGCATGTCCGGCTCCAATCACCATGGTGATTTAACGAACCCCAGCCTGAGCGTGACCCCGGTCACGTGTCAAGAGGTTGCCATAAATCAGCATGGTGATTTAATGTTGCTGGCGCACGACGTCACCACGCACGTCGCCACCCGCCGGCCCAAGACCCTACGCGGAGAGGAAACTCGTGGTCCTTGACGCACCTGCGTTCCGCCGCAGCGACTGGCCGCAGCCGGGCTCGCCTCCGCCGGCGACGCGCCCGGAGCAGGCGGCCGAGCAGCTCGCCGAGCTCGCGGCGGGCGCCGAGCCAGGCACCCGGCTTGGCACCAAGGACGAGCTGCGCGCGCTGTGCGGCGTGTCGGTGGGCACCTTCAACGAGGCGCTGCGGCTGGTCCAGTCGCGCGGCCTCGTCACGGTCCGCGCAGGCCGGGTAGGCGGGCTGTTCGCCAGCCGCCAGTCGCCGATTGTCCGGCTCGGTAACTCGGTGCTCGCCATCGACGAGGACGCCACGTCGGTCGCGGACGCGGTGCGCATCCGCGACGCACTCGAGCCGCTGCTGGTGGCGGACGCGGCCCGCCACCGTTCGGCGGACGATAACGAGGAGCTGCGGGAGTGCCTGGCGCGGATGCGGGCCGCGGCGGACGCCCTGGACGGGATCGAGTTCGTCCACGCCAACTGGGCGCTGCACGCGCGCATCGCCGAGATCAGCCCGAGCGCGATGCTCCGCTCGTTCTACCTCAGCCTGCTCGAGATGATCGAGTCGCACACGCTGTTGGTGCGGCCAGACGCCGCCGAGCCGCTGCCCGAGTACCTGGACAACCGCTACCGGCTGCACGCGGACCTGGTCGCCGCGATCGAGGAACAGGACACCCAGCGCGCGCTCGACCTCCTCCTGGTCCACAACGCACCCGCGCCGGAAGCCACCACGACCGGGGCCACCACGACCGGGGCCACCACGACCGGGGCCATCACCACGATGGCCATGACGGCGCCCGCGCCGGCGGGCGGCCCGGGCGCGCGCGAGTGAGCGCGCAGTACGTGAGGCCGGCCAGGTGGGCCACCACCCGCTGACCGGCGGCCGCCGCAGGCCGTGTCCGCGGGCAGGTCACCGCCCACGCCGGGTCAGAGGACCGGGCTGCTTCCTCCGTCGAGGTTGATGGCCGAGCCGGTCACGTAGGAGGAGCGATCCGACAGGAGGTAAGCCGCCAGGTCGGCGAACTCCCCGGGCCGGCCCACCCGGCCTAGCGGGATGCTGGTGTTCTCGGCCATCTGGCGGTACAGCTCTTCTTCCGGCCGGCCGGCCGCGTCGGCCCGCCGCCGCCACTGGCCGCTCTCGACCAGGCCGACGAGCACGGCGTTGACCCGGATGCCGTGGCCGCCGAGGTCCTTGGACGCGGCCTTGGTGATCGCCAGGCCGGCGGCACGAGAGGCGGTGGTCGGCAACGATCCGGCGCCGGCGGCCTTGGCGCCGATGTTGAGCACGTTGACGATGGCCCCGCCGCCGGCCGCGATCAGGTGCGGCACGGCCAGGCGGGTGCAGCGAACGGCCGCGAGCACCTTCAGGTCGAGGTCGGCGATCCAGTCATCGTCGGAGACCTGGTCGATCCGTCCCGCCGAGCTCTGCCCCGCGTTGTTCACCAGGCCGTCGAGCCGGCCCCAACGGGAGACGGCCCCCGCAACGAATCGTTCAAGGTCAGCCGGGCGGGTGACATCGGCCTGCACCGCAAGGGCATCACCCCCGGCGTCACGCAGCCGCTGCTCGGTGGCGGCCAGCCGCCCGGGATCACGCCCGCAGACCGCGACCCGGGCCCCCTCCTCGACGAGCCGGCCCGCCAGCGCCGCGCCCAGCCCGTCGGTCCCGCCGGTGATAAGCACGACCTTGCCACTCAGGTGCAGATCCATTGGACTATTGTGGCCCAGCCGCGCCGGCGAGCAGGCTCGGGTCGGCAGGCGGTAGCTCGGGCACGGCCCGGCACCTCCTGACGCCCTACACCCGCAGCGCGTACAGCGTATAGCCGGGAGTGGCGGCATACCGGGCGACATACAGGGTGTCGCCGCTGGCCGCGAGGCTCGTGACCGGGCCGTCGACCGGGTAGCTCCACAGCTGCTGGCCGGTCCGGGCCGAGAATGCCTGGACCGAGTTCAGGTAGCCGACGTAGACAGTGCCGCCGGCGACGACCGGTGCGCTCGGATACTGCCCTCCGGTCGTGTGCTTCCAGCGCAGCGTGCCGGTCAGCGCGTCAACCGCAAGCAACCCGCCATTGGCCAGGTCGAGGGCGAACACCAGCCCGTCAGCCGAGGCGATGCGCGCCAGCACCGCACCGACGTCCCGCTGCCACAAGATCCGGCCGTCAGCGGCGTTCAGCCCGAACATCAGGGGTGGTGTCCGCTGGAACGGGATCAGGTAGTCCCAGCACCCGGCCACCACTCCCTCGGTCACGGTGAGCGCACCAATGGGCGCGCCGACCATGGCACTCCACCGGCGGGCCCCGGTAGCGCCGTCCAGCGCCACAACCTGACCTGACGTTGACTGCGGTCCCAGCGCCGAGCCGGCGTACACGGTGCCGCCGGCGACGGCCATCGCCGTGGCCATCGGCGGGAGCCTGCTCATCCACGTGCGCGCTCCGGTCCGCCCGTCCAGCGCGAGCACCACCTCGTCGCGGGAGACGTCGTGGCTTCCGGGCAGCCCGATCAGCGCGTAGACGGCATTGTCGGCGAAGGTCAGCCACGGGCCGGCGCCGTTGTTGGGATTGCCTACATCAGCCGGAGCAGTCCACCGCAGGTGACCGGTGGCCGCACTGAGCGCGGTGATGTTATCGGCCCCGTTGGCATTGGTCCCACTGCAGAGCACCATGCCGCCGCCCGCCGCGAAGGCGACGGCGCGCGGCTTGACGTCGCTGCCGATGCTCCAGCGGGGCTTCCCCGTGGCCGCGTCGAGCGCCTCGGTGCCGAGGGACAACGTGTCTCCGGACACGACGAGCGAATCTACGCCGACCTGACGGCGCCACAGCAGTTCCGGCGACCCGGACGCTCCCGCCCCGCTGCCGGCCTGGAGCGAGCCGCACGCGCTGGCCAGCAGCCCGCCCGCCAGCGCACCGCCGAGCCGGGTGAGCGCCGCCCGCCGCGTTACCTTCGCGCCAGCTTCCACCGGGACCTCCTCCGCGTCTGCTGTCCAGCGCACCCGTGTCACCGCGGTTACCAGGCGATGGACGGCTCGATGATGCTGGCCTGGTTCGGGCGGCGGACCAGGCCTTTCCATGGAAGCTGCTGCAGCGTGCCGTCGGCGTTGCGCAGGAACAGCTGCGCCCCCTGGTTGCCCGTGCTCATCCCGCTCGCGATGACGAGCGTGCCGTGCGGGCTAACCCACAGGATGCGGGGGAAGTCGGTGCTGGACAGCGCGCAGCAGATCGTGTGCTTGTTCCAGGCCGCGGTCAGCGTGCCGGTCCGGGCGGAGAACACCCACAGTCCCACCTCGGTCGCGCCCCCGGCGTTCGCGGGGTAGGTGGCGGCCCCCGGGCAGAGGACCTTCTGCCCGTCGCTGGTGGCGACCGGAGCGCCGTAACAGGCGTCGGGCGTGCCTGACTTCGCCTGCTGCGCCGGGAAGGACAGGGTGACGGTCCGGCTCGCTTCCGCCAGCGAACTGCTCGCCGCCCCCGTGTTCAGGTAGCTCACCGCGACGGTGCGGTCGGCCTTCGCGTCCCCGGTCCCGGTCCCGATCCCGACCGCGAGCGTCTTGTCATCGCTGAGCCAGGTCAGCGAGAAGCCCCACGTGAACGGCGTGGGCGTGGGGCTCACCCGGCCCGACCAGGTCCTGGCCGGCGCGTCGCCGGTTACCGGGTAGACGCTGACCTGGTAGGTGTCTGCCTGCGTGACGGCCACCGCGAGGCGCTTCCCGTCGGGGGACACGGTGGCGGCGGCGAGCTGCCTGACGCCCGAACGGACGGCGGTCCCGTCGATGAGCTGGCTGGCCGGCATCGGCGCGGCCGGCAGCGGCGTCAGCATGTCCTCGGTGAACGGGTTACCGTCCATCGTCGTGGCCTCCATGGTCGCCAGGTACAGCTTGGCCGGCTGAGCGCTGTTGTCGTCATTCACCGGGTCCCAGCGCTGCGCGCCGGCGATCCACCAGTTCGGCTTCCCGGTACCGGCCACGAAGCCGATCGACTGATACGGCGGCAGGGCCCGCAGCGCGGCGGACTCCTCGCCGGTCGCGGTGGACCGGATCGACACGTTCAGCGGGCTGTCGTAGGCCGGGGGCTGGATCGCAATCGTCTCGGCGTAGTAGGGCGGCACCGTGTCTGACGTCGCGGCGCGGCCGGAGGCGCCGGCGCCGCAGCCAGACAGCGCGACGGCCAGCGTCAGGGCCGGGACCGCGAGCAGCGCGACCGTGGGGCTCAGCGGGAGGCGCGGCCGCGCCGCTTGCGGAGGCATGTGCACACTAATGAGACGCCGTACCTCGGGTTCAGGTTCCGCGGCGGGTCGCGGCGAGAGAGGAAGGGACGTGGCTGTGCGGGCGGTGGTGGTCGGCGGCGGGATCGGCGGGGTCGCGGCGGCGGTGGCGCTGTCGCGGGCCGGGATCGACGTCCAGGTGCATGAGCAGGCGCAACAGCTGGCCGAGGTCGGCGCGGGCGTGTCGCTGGCGCCGAACGGCCTGCGGATGCTGGAGCGGCTCGGCGCCGGGGACGGGGTCAGGCGGACGGGCGCGCGGTACGCCGCGGCTGAGTTGCGGCTCTGGGACGGGCGGGCGGTGGCGCATGAGCCGTATCAGTTCACCCTGGCCGGGCAGAACGTCGGGATCCACCGGGCCGACTTGCTTGGGCTGCTGACCGCGCAGCTGCCGCCTGGCTCGGTGCGGACCGGGTGCCGGTGCACCGGTTTCCGTCAGGACGGCGGCAGCGCCACGGCCGTCTTCGCCGACGGGACCACCGCCACGGCCGATGTGGTGATCGGCGCGGACGGCATTCACTCCGTGCTGCAGGGCTTCGTGGTGGCCCCGGCTGAGCCCGTGTTCTCCGGGGTGGTGGCCTACCGCGGCCTGGTACCGCGCCCGGAAGAGTACCCGGGCGGCACGATGCGGATGTGGGTGGGCGAGGGCAAGCACTTCCTGGTATTCCCGGTGCGCGCCGGGCAGCTGCTGAACTACGTCGGATTCGTCTCCTCGGATACCGCGGTGCGCGAGTCGTGGTCCGCGCCCGGTGACCCGGTGGCGCTGGCCGCGCACTTCGCCGGCTGGGATCCGGTTATCGGGAAGGTCATCGCCGCGATCAGCGGGCCGGGCGGCAGCGGTTTCCAATGGGGAATGTACGACCGCACGCCGCTGCCCAGATGGAGCAGCGGGCGGCTGACGCTGCTCGGCGACGCGGCGCACCCGATGCTGCCGCACCTCGGCCAGGGCGTGAACCAGGCCCTGGAGGACGCGGTGGCGCTGGCTACGCTGCTGGGGGCCGTCCCGGGTCCGGGCGTCCCGCAGGCGCTGGCCGTGTATGAAGCGCTCCGCCGCGACCGGACGGCGCGGGTTCAGCTGGGCTCACGGCGCCAAGGCGCCGGCTGGGACAGTTCCGGCCGCCAGCTGGTCGACCGGCGCTGGATCTACGAGTACGACGCGTGGGCCGAGGCCGTCGCGCTGACCTGAGCGGGCGGCCGGGCTACGATTGGCGCTGACCGCCGCGTTGGCCCGAGTGAAGGGCGTGGGCATGGAGATCGTCGAGTTCCATCCAGAGCCGTCGCAGTACGCGTTCACGTTCGGCGGCGCCCCGCCAGTGCGGAAGGTGCGGCCCGGGTCGGTGCTTCAGCTGTGGACGGATGACGCGTTCTGCGGTTCGCTCCGGTCGGTGGCGGACCTGCCGAGCGCGAAGCTGACGATGCCGTTCGTCAACCCGCAGACCGGTCCCTTCTACGTGGAAGGCGCGGAACCCGGCGACACGCTTGCGCTGCACCTGGCGTCGCTGACGCCGGCCAGGACGTTCGGCGCGTCGGCCACGATCCCGTTCTTCGGCGGGCTTACCTCGACCGACCGGACGGCGACACTGCAGGATCCGCTGCCCGAGCGGACCTGGATCTACGAGGTGGACAGCACCAAGTGGACGGTGGCGTTCGCGGCCTCGTCGGGTGACTTCCGGCTGGACCTGCCGATGAACCCGATGCTCGGCACGGTGGGCGTCGCGCCGGCCGGGCTTGAGGTGCGTTCCTCGCTGGTACCAGACTCCTTCGGCGGGAACATGGACACCCCGGAGATGCGGGCCGGGACCACCTGCTACCTCAGGGTCAACGTCGAGGGCGCGCTCTTCTCCGTGGGCGACGGCCACTACCGGCAAGGCGAGGGGGAAGCGTGCGGCACCGCGGTCGAGGGAGCGATGAACGTCACGCTGATCGTGGACCTGATCAAGGGCAGCGGCCCGGCCTGGCCGCGCCTGGAGTCCGATTCACACCTGATGGTCGTCGGGTCGTCGCGCCCCCTGGAGGACGCGTGGCGGATCAGCCAGGTGGAGATGACCGCCTGGATACAGGACTTGTACAGGCTCGACAAGCTGGACGCTTACCAGCTCCTGTCGCAAGTCGGCGAGGCCCCGCTGGCGAACGTGGTGGACGTCAACTACAGCGCCCTGGCCAAGGTGCCCAAGGCGCTCGTGCCCGGCGGTGACGTGTACGGCGGGATGCACCGGCACCTGCGCGAGATCGCCGCCGGACTCTGAGGGACTGAGGAGACACTTAATGGACCTTGGCCTGAACGGGCTCCGCGCCCTGGTGACGGGCGGAACCCGGGGAATCGGCCGGGCGGTGGTCGAGGCACTGGCCGCGGAGGGAGCCTCGGTGGCGTTCTGCGCGCGGACGCCAGGCGATGCCACGGCGGCACCGGTCCAGGTGGAACCCGGCGGCATGGTGCTCGGCTACGTGGCGGACGTCGGGGACCAGGCGGCGCTGCGGGAATGGGTCACGACCGCGGCCGAGGCACTCGGCGGCGTGGACATCGTGGTGGCCAACGTCAGCGCGCTGGCCATCCCCGACTCCGCGGAGAACTGGCAGCGGGCGTTCGAGGTCGACATGATGGGCACCGTCGGCCTGGTGCAGGCCGCGATGCCGTACCTGGAACGGTCGCCGTCGGCGTCGATCGTGACGATCGCCAGCGTCTCCGGCCGGGAGATCGACTTCGCCGCCGGGCCTTACGGCACGTTCAAGGCCGCGATCATCCACTACACGCAGGGCCTGGCCTTCCAGCTGGCGCCCAAGGGCATCCGCGCCAACTCGCTGTCGCCGGGCAACACCTACTTCCCCGGCGGGGTCTGGGAGAACATCGAGCAGGACAACCCGTCGCTGTTCGCCACCGCGCTCGGACTCAACCCGACCGGGCGGATGGCCAGCCCGCAGGAGATAGCCCGCGGCGTGGCCTTTCTCGCCAGCCCCGCCGCCAGCTTCATCACCGGCGCCAACCTCCTCGTGGACGGCGCGCTCACCCGCGGCGTCCAGTTCTGAATCCATCAGCGTCCGAACGGGTGCAGGCGATGCCCGCCACCACGCTTGCCGAGCGTGGCGGCTCAGGCAAGCAGTACCGTCAGCGCCTCTGGAAGCACTTCGACGACGGCGGGCGGCTGCGCCAGTCCGGGCAGGCGGCCGACCGCCTCGCCGTCACCGCCCATCGAGACCTGCGGTGACGCCGTCACCTCCACCCGCCGGCCGCGCCGCACGTGCACGCCGGGCAGGTCCACGTGAGCGCCCTGGTAGACCTTCGGCAGGGACCGCATCAGCGTGCGCCGTGACTCCGCTTCGATGATCACCACGTCGAGCAGCCCGTCGTCGACGACGGCGCCGGGGGCGATCTTCATGCCGTTGCCGTAGAACGCCGAGTTCGCGACGACGACGGATGACCCGACGTACTCCACGGCGTCACCGTCGACCGCCACCCGGAAGCGGGCCGGCCGGTACGTCGCGATCGCGTGCAGCGCGGCGTACGGGTACTGCAGCCTGACCGGCAGCCACCGGACCGCGTTAACGATCTCCCCGGCCCGTGCGTCAAGCCCGCTGTAGGCCGAGCCCGCGATCACGCGGGGCTCGCAGCCGGGGATCGTTACCTGGAGCAGGTCCACCGTCTTCGGCGAGCCGGACAGGAGCACCTGCGCCGCGGCCGCGGGTGCCGAGGGCAGCCCGAGCATCCGGGCGAAATCGTTGCCCCGCCCCGCCGGGACGATGCCGAGCGTGCCGCCCCGTGCGGCCACCCGTCCGGCGACCGAGGAGAGCGTGCCGTCGCCGCCCACCAGCACGATGACATCGCCGCGGGCGACGGCGCGGTCGACCAGGTCGTGCGTCCCGCGCACGCCTGGCGTCAGGGTCACCGTCACGTCATGCCCCGCATCGCGCAGGGCCCGCGCGACCGGCTCCGCCGCCACGGCACCCGAGCCGCCGCCACAGACCGGGTTGACCAGCAGCGTGTAAGCCGTCACGGAATCAGCACTCCGGGGTTGAGTATTCCAGTGGGGTCGAGTGCGGACTTAAGGGCGCGGAGCATCGCGACGCCGACCGGCCCGACCTCGCGGGCCAGCCATGGCTTGTGGTCGGCGCCGACGCCGTGATGGTGGGTGATCGTGGCCCCGCAGTCGAGGATCGCGTCGCTGGCCATGGCCTTCGCGGCCTGCCACTGGCCAACGGGGTCTTCGGACTGCCGGGTGGCGACGGTGAAGTAGAGGGCGCAACCGGTCTCGTAGACGTGCGAGATATGGCACAGCACGAGGGTCCGCGCCCCAAGGGCGTCCGCGAGCGCCCCCTTCACCGCCTGGTAGACGCGGTCGCGGTTCGACCAGAACGTCGCTGTCTCGAGCGTCTCCACCAGCACGCCGGCGTCCAGCATCGCATCGCGCAGGTACGGCGCGGCGAACCGGCCGGCGGCCCACTGCTGCCCGCGCTGCTCGCCGAGCGGCCGGCCGCCGAGTTCGCCGAGCGTATCGGCGATCACCCGGCTGCGGCCCAGGGCGGCGGCGCCCTCATAGCCGACGATCATGAGGCATCCGCTGACCGGCTGCTCGGCGCCGATGCTGGTCTGGCTAGCCAGGTTCACGAAGGTCTCGGCCTCGTCGGACAGCCGCAGGACGGTGGGCCGCAGCTCGCGCTGCACGAGGTCGCGCATGGCGTCGGCGCCGGCGGTGAACGACGGGAACGCCCATGCCTCGTACGCCTTCACCTCCGCCGCGGGCCGCACGCGGACGGTCACTTCGGTGATGACGCCGAGGGTGCCCTCGCTGCCGAGCATCGCCTCGCGCAGATCGGGGCCGGCCGCATTCGCCGGGGCGGAGCCTAGCCGCAGTTCGCCGATCGGCGTCGCGGCGCGGAGCCCGACGACGATCTCGTCGAAGCGCCCGTTGCCGCACGACGACTGGCCCGAGGAACGGGTCGCGGCGAAGCCGCCGATCGAGGCGAATTC
>Ga0265338_10001288_pt1 | contig 41141 bp, 35 predicted proteins | sample 42126metaG_FD_193579 | JGI IMG/M metagenome (GOLD analysis project Ga0265338, IMG submission 193579) | Rhizosphere microbial communities from Carex aquatilis grown in University of Washington, Seatle, WA, United States - 4-21-26 metaG | ecosystem: Host-associated > Plants > Roots > Rhizosphere... | reverse complement strand
GCGTCTCTTCATCTTCCCAGAGGAAGTTTGCATTGCCGATAAAACCTGGCTGGATATTGGGGTTTTGGAATCGGATGTGGAACGATGGTCCAAGATCGTCCGAAACGGCAATTTGATAAGCTTCTCCGTATTTGTCAAAGATGACATTCACTCGTTCTGACTATTAGTTTCCACTGCTTTCCGTGAAGGCCCTCAAAAATTGTTCCTGTTTGGTCGGCGACATGGGCTTAGCGGCCTGGCAGTTTTTGATTAGCATCATTGAACTGCAGTTAAAGTGAAGCCAGAGGCGGTTCACGCAAATATGATCGCCGTACCGAATCACTGTATTGTCATTTCCACCGATCCAGTTGAAGATGAGAATGAAATAACCGATTTGAGCATGTCGGCAAACTATGTTCTCAAGCGCTTTAACATACACTGCAAATGCGGCTGAGTCGCGGGGTGGCATAGCAAACATGTGAGAATAGAGAACTATCACATTGGCGCGGTCGGTTGGAACTTGCTCCATTTTCTCTCTGAGCTTGCGGGCAATCCGGATAAACTCGTCAACATTGGGGCCTGCCATTCCCAATTGGGACACTTTCATTCCGCGGGTCGTTGCCCATTGTTCAAGCCTTTGGTCGTTCGAGTCTTTTGCATACGCAAATTTTATCAGGCCTGGGACTTCGAGGGTTTCAAACCCAGTTTCATTCTCTGCCTTACTCATTGTTGCGTGAACCTGTTGTTTAATTTCCTTAAGCTCAATTGAAGTTGGCGTGCGTTCAAGAAGTCCGGAGCAGTGCTCCAGTGGAAACATCATGGAGCCGATTCCCCACAATTCATGAAATGCCAAATCCGCTTCTCGCTGTTTTTCTGACGGGCTGAGGCGTGTGACTTCGATGTAAAAACCCGGATCAAAGGGATCTTGTTGAACACGAATGTCTGGTTTTCTCAGTTTGTTGTTTATGCTGATCGGGCTATCCAATCGAAATAAAAATCCAACTGCGCGAAGCCTTTCAACAATTCTAAGGATCGTCATTCTTTCACCGTAAAACCATGGGTTTTTCAATTCATGAATGAGCCGAGGATAGTCAGGGTGCTGTTCAAGCGAACTGATAAACTTAGCAAACCAGATAGCCCATTCGGATCTCCACGCAGACCGGTCGAAGAAAAAGAAGAATTGGGAGTGATCTTTATCCAACAAGGCATTTCCGAAGATTCTTTCTAAGGCGTAAAACGCCGCCACGGCATCCTGCTGCTGCTCTGCAGAAAGGCCCTTTTCGTTGCGTGCGCGGTCTCGCAAATCATCCCAAGTTAGTTTCAGTGGGTCTGTTTCATTTTTTTGATCTGCCATGAGAGCCAATCATATCAAATGGGGTATTTGCGTTCACGAAGTTTTCCGGTAGAGGAATTTTAACCAAAACCGTGCCATTCTTTTTTGGATTTGTTAAGGAGGGTAATTCTGCCTTCGGCTTGCGGGAAAATCTCATTGCACCCCATATTGCACCCCGCGTGGTGTTTAAGGGGGCCAAACCCGTCCAAACAGGGTCAGTTTGAAAATTTGGGTGTCGAGGCTAGACCATTGCTGTCCAAGCGTTTCCAAAGAAGTCCAAGGAACTTAAGATGATTTTGAGTCTGGCGCGTCTGCCAATTCCGCCACATCGGCCACAGCTTGCCAGTATATTTTACCGAACCCTGATGTAAACCAATTTCCGGCAGAATTGACCGGCATGAAGTATAACGAACAATGAGGTCACAGGAAAAGAATGCCAACGGTCTGCTCCACTACCGAACACTGTCCCGACACGCTGGTTGGTCGTTGCTTGAGCAGAAAGGAAAACGGCGCCTCAACGCCCCCGGTTGGAGGCGCGGTGCCGAACAGCCGGCGGCAGGCACGCGATAAATTTTGAATTCGGGCAGTGGCGTCGGTATATCGGCCCATTATTGTTCGGGTAGCCGAGTTGAGTTAGCCACCGCCCGAACCCTGCCACTTCTTTAGCAAGTCCGATGCCCACCGGCCGCGAATGTGCCGAATTGTCCGGTCAGCGCGCATGGAGTGACGCGCCCTGCCAATATTGTTAATTATAGTGGAATTGGATCAGCGCCAGTAACCGGACGTGCGATACCAGCCATGTGGCCCGCGATACCAGCCGCCGCGGACCCAGATGGCATGAGGATAGGGCGGATAACCCCAGTGACCGGCCACCCAAACCCATTGGCCGTTCCATAACCATTCGCCGTCTATCCAGACGTAGTCCGGTCCGGGCGCGGCGACAACGGTTTCCACCGGCGGGGGTGGCGGCTGGTCGGAAACCACGGTGGTGGCCTGGGGCGCGGCCGCCGCCGTTGCGCCAATGGTCGTGGGCGTGTTGATCATGAAATCAATGACCGGATTGCTCACCCCGGCGTTGCGCAAATCAATGATGTCCGCCGCGGTGAGATGATACACCGTGCGCGAGTTGCGGATCTGGCTGATGATGACGTCGTCGCTGAGTTTGGACTGGGCCATGGCCTTGACATCCGCCACTGCCAACGGCAGGCCTTGTTCCACACGCACGTAGGTTTGCGGCGAGTGGGTCCGCAGGTATTCGCGCTGCTCCTGGTCCATCGAGTTGCCGATCATCGCGCCGGCGAGCGCGCCAATCGCCCCGCCGATCAAGGCGCCGGCGCCGGCATTGCGTCCACCAATCACCGCGCCGGAAGCCGCGCCGATGGCCGCCCCGGTCAGGGCGCCCGTCCCGGTGTTGTTCACTTCCCCGTTTGGATATTGGCAACCCGTCAACACGACCGCGGAAGCCGCCAGTGCAAAAATCACAGCATTCGGTTTCATATTAAAAAACAAACGTCTAAATAACCGGACAGTTACAAGATGCACAAGTTCAAAAAAAATTCAACATTATTTGGCGCCGGGAATGATTTGCCCTGGACCGCCACAACGTTTTTAATGGGAGCCATGATGGCCAAACGAGTCATTCCGTGCCTCGACGTGCATGACGGCCAGGTCACGCGCGGCGTCCAGTTCGGCAAGGCCGAGGCGGGCGAACTGCGCAATGTCGGGGACCCGGTCGCCCTTGCCCTGCGTTACAACGAACAGGGCGCGGATGAGATGGTGTTCTTCGACATCACCGCCAGCGCGCACGGCCGGGCGACAATGGTGGATGTGATCGAGCGCACCGCCGACCAGTGTTTCATGCCGCTCACCGTTGGCGGCGGCATCAAGTCCGTGGACGACATGTTCACGATGCTGCGTTCCGGTGCGGACAAGATCAGCATCAACTCTTCGGCGCTGGCCAGTCCCGACCTCATCCGGCAGGGCGCGGAGAAGTTCGGCAGCCAGTGCATCGTCGTTTCGATTGACGCCAAAAAAATCGCCCCGGACAAATGGCGCGTGTTTTCGCACGGCGGACGCAAGGACACCGGACTGGACGCCATTGAATGGGCGAAACGCGCCGTGGCGCTGGGCGCGGGCGAGATTGTGTTGAACAGCATTGACGCCGACGGCACGAAGGCCGGCTTCGACCTCATCATCACGCGGCGCATCAGCGAATCCGTGGGCGTGCCGGTGGTGGCCAGCGGCGGCGCCGGCAGCCTGGAGCACATGGCCGAAGTGCTGCTGGCCGGCAGAGCCGATGCCGTCCTCGCGGCGAGCATTTTCCATTTCGGCACCTTCACCGTCGGTGACGTGAAACAATTTCTGGCGAAGCAGGGCATTCCGGTGAGGTTGTAGCTGCGTTGCGAGCCAAAAAGCCGGCTGCGGATTTGACGGATTGAAATCCCATCCGCATCAACCGCTGACGTTTCGTCCCCTCCCCGGCTCAAGCAGCCGCAACGGCTCTCCGGCCATCTTCCTACCGTCCCATTTTCCACTTTCTGGCACCGGAACTGTGTCCAATTGAAAGCCGGCAAAATCGGCCTTCATTTTCAGACCACCCCCGGCACGGTTTGCCCACCGAATCCGCACCGGGTCACCCGCCGGATGACCGTTGAATTCCAGAACAGCAGGTTGAAACGAAACGGCAGGAATTACCGGCCGGTTGTCAGAAAATCTGGCAGCGCGATTTCACGGAGCCGTTTTTTCTGACTTTCCGAACCGGCAATTTTTTACATGACGATGGATTTTTCCCGCGGCAATTTTTTTGGCTCTCCGCCCCGACGCAATCCGTTTCCACCAGTTCTTGTTATTTACATACCCAATTTTGGCTAATTCTAAAACGGACGGGAATGAGCACAGCCGATGCTTAATCAAAGCCAGTCGTATGAAAAGTTTTGCATGTAACAAGTTAACTTCGGTTTGGCCTGGAAATCTTTTGATCGGCAGGATGCTTCTGATGGGTTCGCTGGTTTTGGCAACGCAGTCCACGCGGGTTGAGGCGGCAACCGGCCTCGCCAGTCCCTGCACGCTGGCCTGGAACCAGTGCCCAAATTCCACGGCGAGCGGCTACGCCCTCTATTATGGGATCGTGGGTTCGACCACCACCAATCGTCTGGATGCCGGAAATACCAACCAGATTACAATTAAAAACCTGCAGGCAACCTCCAACTACTTCTTTACGGTGGTCGCTTATAACAGTAGCAGCATCGAAAGCCCCCGTTCGAGCGTGATGAATTACACGCCCCAGGCGTTGTCGGCATTGAAGCTGACCGGGTTGGCGGGCGGCGCCGCCAGCCTCCATTTTCTGGCGGCAACGGGTGCCGTTTGCCAGGTCGAATATACCTCCACGCTCAATCCGCCCCAGTGGCAGACCTTGTGCAGCGCCACGGCGGATGCAAACGGAAACATCACCATCAGCGATCCCTTGTCCGGAAACCATCCATCCCGGTTCTATCGGGTCACCCTGCCCTGACGAGACCGGCCTGATGTCGGTTCATGGCGTCGCACTGTTCTGAGTGGCCAGTCCGACCTTGGTGATGTCGAGTTGCTGGAGGACGTCGAGCACGCTGATCATGTTCTGGTAATCCACCTCGTCCGCCCCCTTCACCACCACGCTTAATCCCGGGTCCGCCGCCTTCAACTGCTGCAGGTCGGTTTTCAGAACCGGAATGGTGACCAGCGCATCGTTCAAGTACGTCCGCCCCTGCGCGTCCACCACGATGTGGTTGAGCTTGGGCTTCTCCTTCTGCGGCGGCGGCGGTTTGCCCGAGGGCAGCGTCATCTCCAGGTTGTTCATCATCTGCGGTGTCGTGATGATGAAGATCACCAGCAACACAAACACCAGGTCCAGCAACGGCGTGATGTTCAGCTCGTTCAACGTGCTGTGCTGGCTGCGCGAGGTCTTTTTCATTGGCTCAATGGTTCCGTCTCCGCCTCCACGTCAAACCGCACCGTGATCCGCGACGGAAAGTTCGTCGGCGGCGGCCGGTCCATGCTCTTGACCACTTCGAACACCTGCTTCACTGAATCGTCCCATTTCAGGTCCCCGGATCCGCTCTTCCACCCCGGATTGCTCAACCGGCCCGTCCGGTCCACCGTGATCTCCACTTCCGCCACATATTTGTCGTCCGCCAGGTTCTCCGGCCGGTTCCATTTCGACCGCAACGCGTACTCCACCGCTCCCTTGTACAGTTGCACCGGGTCCGAACTGGTTTCCACCGCCTTGCCCCCCTCAAACTCAAACGCCGGCAGTTCCGCCGAGGGCGGCGCCATCGTCGGCGGGGCCAGGCTCGGCGGCGGAGCGGCTTTGGCTTCCGCCAGCTTCGGTGCCTCTGCCTTCGGGGCTTCCGCCTTGGGCGGCTCCTCCTTGGGCTTTTCGGGTTCCTTGGGCTTCTCCGGCGGCTTCTCCTTCACCATCTCGATGCTGATCTTCTTCAATTGTTTGCCCAACAACCCCTGGCGGGCGGCAAAATACAGCAGCACCAGCACCAGCGCCGCGTGGAAGATGAACGAGATCAGCAGGTTCACCTTCGACGAGTTGTGTTTCTTGCGCGGCTGGCTTTGGGGCAGCATGATTATTTATTGGCTGGTTCGGTCGCCAGGTCCACCTTGGGCACGTTGGCCTGCTGGCAGATGTCCAGCACCGCCCGGATTTGCTTGTACTTGGTCTGGCTGTCCCCGCGCACGATGATGTTCAGGTCCGGATCATCCGTGCGCAGGCTGATCAGCGTCGGCAGCATGTCCCCCACCGCCACCGGCAGCTTGTTCAGGTAAACCTGCCCATCGGCCTGCACGGTGATGTAATTGGCCTTGCGCGGCGGATCCTTCAGCCGCTTGGCCGCCGTCGGCAGCTTCAAATCCAGATCGTTCACCGGCGGGATCGTCGTGATGATGAAGATCACCAGCAACACAAACGCCAGGTCCAGCAACGGCGTGATGTTCAACTCCGTCAATGAATGATGCGCCGATTTCGAACACTTCTTCATCGGTCAACCAGCGCTGAGGTTTCGCTGTTTTTCATGGCCCCGACAATGCGCCCAGCCAGGACCTCATTGGCATGCCGGATTTCCTCGGACAGCGGACGATGATCCACGTAGACGTGTTCAATCTGGTTGGCGTAGCGGCTGGCGAAGCCGTCGAGTTCCTGGGTGATGGCGCGGATGCTGGTGACCATGAAGTTGTAGGCGAACATCGCCGGAATGGCGACGAGCAGACCAGTGACCGTGGCCACCAAGGCGGCGGCCACACCGGGCGCCATCGCCGTCAGGGTGGCGGCCTTGCTCTCGGCGATGCCGGCAAAGGTGGACATGACGCCCCATACCGTGCCCAACAACCCGATGAACGGTCCGCCGGCCACCGCTGTGGACAACACGATCATGCCCTTTTCCAACGTCATGGCTTCCGCACCGGCGGCTTCCTCCAGAATGACTTTCACCGCTTCAAACGAAGCCATGCTGACTTTGAATTCGGTGGATTTGGCGAGGACATCGGTATTGGTGTGCTCCGCGCCTTCCGTCGCAATGTACTTGGGCGCGGCTTGAACCTGCACCGGATTGTTCTTCAATTGGTACGCCAGTTCATCCGCGCCGCGGATGTAGAGCTGGTAGGCGGGCGCGCCTTCGTATTCCTCGCCCTTGCGCTGGATGTCCAGCGGGTCGCGCGTGGAACTGTAGGCGGCGAAGAATTTCTTGGTCGCCTTCCGCGCAATCAGCAACTGGCGGAACTTGGTGAGGATGATCGTCCAGCTGAACAGCGACAGGACGAGCAGCACGATGACGGTGATCTTGCCTTCGGTCGTCGCGTTCTGGATGGCATACACCGCCGCGTTGGCGGCGAACAGGGGTTGTATCATAATGGTTCTTGGTTGAGCGTTGAGGGCTGGGCGTTTTCAGTTCGTTGCAGTGTCGAAGTCGTTTCGGCTGTTTTCTTGGACGGCAAAATCACGGTCACCCGGCCGGTCTTCTGCGCCAGCGCGATGCCTTTGCCCTTCTTTTTCTTCTCGTCGTCGGTGTCGTCGGTTGAAGCGACCGCCTTGGTGGCATCTTCGCTGGCCATGCTCTGGCTGGTGGCATTGGCGGCAGTACCCTGCGCCAGACCGGATTGTCCGCTGGTGGCACCACTGATGGAATTGTTTGAGAGCAAAGACGCGTCCACCGAACTGCCGCTGGCGGTGATGCCACCGACACCGATGATGGTGCCGGCGACATTGCCGCCGGCGCTGACATTGGCAGTGCCCTCAGCCAGCACAGTCACATTGACGTTCTGCTGGGCATTAACGTTGGCATCGTTGCGTGCGAAAACCAGGCCGCTGATGTCGCCGCTCGCCTTCAGGGTGACCACGCTGCCAATGGCGCCCGACCCGCTGACATCAATGTTTCTGCCCGGGGAAATCACATTCCCGTTCGCATCCTCGCCGGCAAGCAGTGTGACGGTCGCGGTGGAGGAATCCAAACCGTTCAACGGCAACTGCACGACACCGGCGGCGGTCGCGGTGATGTTACCTTGCGGCGTTTCAACGAGAACGTTTCCGACGGTGTAGGCGGGGGCCGGAAAGTACGAGGCGCGCGGTGGGAAAGTCATGGCCAGGATGCCGCTGAGCGGGATGCTCGGTGAAAAGTTGTAAACCTGGTAGGTAACCGGATCCACGTATATTTCTTCAACCCCCACCGAGCCGGTGCCGCCGGTGCCGGCGTCCACATTGCCCTGGAGTGATTCCACCGTGACGTTGCCGCCATCGTAGGCGGCGATGCGCGAGCCGTTCACGTTGATATCGCCGCTGGCAATGACGGTGACATTGCCCTGCCCGGCCGTGAAGACGCCCCGGACATACTGGTCGTTGCCGCTCAAGGTCGTTGACCCCACATTCACATAGCCGCCGGCATGAATGGAAATATTTCCACCGTTCGGGGAGGAGATGGTGGTGGAAAAGGTGTCGAGATAGCCCGAGAGAACGAGGTTGATGTCCGCGCCCCGCGTGAAATGGCAAATGGAGGCCAGCGCGCCATTGTTCCCGGGGCCGACAGATTGAATTCCGTGGGTCGAGCCGAGGTTCACGTTGTTCGCGTTGATGTTGAATTGACCGCCGCCGCCGATGAAATAACCGGGGTTCTGGCCGGCGGGCGCGTTGAGGCTTTCCTGATACAGTTGATTCGCCGTGGCTGGGTCGAGAAAGGAAACCGTGTGCGTCAACGGAGTTACTCCATCCGATTCATAGAGCAGGTTCCCATACTTGTCCACGTTCCAAATATTCAAACTGGTCAAATAACCTTCATAGGTTGAATTCATTTGTCCCTGAAACGTCAGCGTTCCCGTCGCGGGATTGTATTGCAAGCGGCTGGCCAAATCCGCCAGCGAGACCGGCTGGCCATCAACGTCGGCGTAAACCAACTGGGACAAATCCGGCAGCGAAGCGACCTGCACACTGTTGTAGGCACTCTGGTTCAGGATGTCGCCGCCCACCTTGATGCCCGAGTCCGTGTTGGGATCCAGCAAGCCGCTGTTTTCCATGTTGTCCTTGGCCGTCAGACCGACATTGATGCTGGTGACATCCCCGGGAAACAGGTTCTGGCCGGCAAAACCGTCGTTGTTCATGTTGCCGACCACATTGACTTGCGCGGCTTCCGGCACGGTCAAATCAATGTTGTCCATGTCGCCGGAGATGTTGAGCGCCACCGTGGTCGCATCGCCGGCGGGGAAATGCACCGGCGTGGCCGCGTGATCGGATGCGCCGAAGGCATCCACGTTGGGAACATAGCGGGTCCGCGCACTGTCGGACATGATGAGTTGCGCCTCGATGGTGGGTATCACGGGTGGCGGAGTTGACAATTGATCAGCCGCGCTGAGTTGGTCGTAGGCCGCCAGCGCCGTCAAATAATCCGCGTAGGCCTGCGATTCGAAGGTGCCGCCACCAGTCGTGTTGATGCTCAAGCTGCCTTGCGGTGAGGGAAACAGGATGACATCGCTGCCGAGGACCACCCCGCCGGCGCCGGCGCTGATGTTGAGGGTCGCAGGATAAATGATGGGCACGGCCGGCGACTCATCAGAATTCCGCGGTACGTTGTCTCCCAGCAGTTGAACCGAGTTCCCGGCATCCAGCGTTATGGAATCGGCCGCGGCATAATCAAAAAAATGATAACTCCTCGAACGCACCGTGCCTTGTTCGTTGAAAACACCATTGGGGTTGCGAACCTCCTGCAAATTGATGTCGTGCGTCACCAGCACATTCCAACTGCCGTTGATCAAACTCAAGGCGAGTTCTTCCTGCGGGGTCGGCTCGGGATCTCCGTCGGCGTACCCGGGATCGCTGGCGGTGGTCCCGGCATTGACACCGGCGTTGATGATACCGGCACCCAGGGCAACCACATAATGGCCCACCACGTTGCGTCCCGCGCTCAGCGTCACATTGCCCGACCCAAAGGCGCCGCTGCCAGCCTCCGTCGTCACGTCACTGGCGCTGTTGGCGCTGCTGGGCAGAAAGCTGATGATATCCAGACCCGCCGTGATGTTCACATTGCCACCCGCACCCGTGCTGATGCCGCCCAAGGCGCCGGGGTACAAGGTCGGATTGTCAACCGTGGGAACGCCGGCAACTTGATAAATGGGATCGGTGCTGGTCCCAGTTACATTGTTGAATGCATAGCCGCCGGTGTCGGTGCCGGTGTTCACGCTGCCCGCCGTCGCTGTCGCCGTAATGTCACCGCCGCCAATCGTTGTAATGGAACCGGCACCGACTTGAATGTCCCGCTCCGCCGTCACCAAAATGTCGCCGCCACCAAAAGTGGTGAGCGAACCGCCATTCATCTGGAGGCCCCGCCCCGCCGTCGCCGTGATGCCGCCACCACCGGTCGTGACCACGGAACTGGAACCGATCTGGATATCCCGCCCGGCAGTCAGGCTGATGGCGCCCGAGGCTGATTCCATCGCAAAGGGAAAGCCGTTGTTTAGGTCTATCAACGAACCGATGCCGGTTTGAATATCCTGTCCCGCATCCAAGCCGATGGATCCGCCGGTGGTTTGGATGGATCCACCGAACGTCTGGATCACGCTATTGATCTGGCCGCCGGTCAAATAAATTGACCCGGAACCGGCTTGAACAACTCCCGACGAGAAATTCACGCCTGCCTTGAGTGTCACCGACCAGTTGTTGGCGTCGGAGATTGAAGAGCTGTCACCAAAAATGATGTCGCGCCCGGCTTCCAGCGTCAACTGGCCGCCGGTCACGCCACCAAGATTCGCACCGATGGTGCCGCTCAGATCCCACGCCGTGCCGGCCGTCAACGTGATGTCATACGCGGCCTGAAGAATGATATCAGAAACCGCGAGGTTGGCGAATGCGCTGTTCACATTCAAATCCAGCGTGCTGCCGGGATTGTCTCCGGCCAATACGGTGCCGCTGCCGGCACTGTCGGAACCGGACGTGTCCAGAATAATATAATCCGGGTCCAGCAACAATTTCCCCGCGGTCGAACCGGCCTGCGCCCTCGCGTTGATGCTGGAATTCAGCGACCGGACGTTGGGCGCACTGATTTCAACGTTGCCGCCGGTGCCACCGTGGGCGCCGCCGGTGACAGTGATTTGACTGCCCACATTGTCACTGAAATTGTTCCCGGATTGCAATGTCACGTTGCCGCCGGCGCTGCCGGCCGCCGAATTGTCTCCGCTGGCACTGATTTGGGAATTCGCGCCGAGGGTGAGCTGGTCGGAGGCGACGAGTTCGATGACCCCATTTTTATTTTGCACGGAGTTGGCTTGGATGAAGCCGTCCTGGTTCACCACCTTTGCGTTCATGGCAATCGTTCCGCCGTCGGCAATGAGATGGCCGTCGTTGTCCACCGAACCACGGGGCAGCTTGACCTTCATGCTCATGCCGCGACCATCGGGACGGTCGCTCAACAGCACGGTTTGTCCCGCCGCGAGGCCGATGGTGCCGCCGGGCGCGGCAATGGTCCCATGATTTTCAACCTGGTCGGCGATCAGGAACGCCGAGCCGCCGCTGCCGATTTTGATCTGGCCGTAGTTGACGATGCTGGCGAGCGGCGGCGGCCCGTTGAATTCCCAGGAGCCGCCGGCATTTTGCGGCGGCACACAATTCGCCGTGGACACCACCAGCCCGGCGGCGCTCACGAACGAGTTCGGGCCGAAGTAAAAACCGGAGGAATTGAGCAGCACGACGACGCCGTTGGCCTGGAGGCTGCCATAGATTTGCGACGGGTTTTGGCCGTTGATCCGGTTCCACACGATGGAGCCGGCGGAGGGCTGCTGAAAAATGGTGGTTTCATCTGCCCCGATGTTGAAACTCTGCCAGTTCAGGAAGGCATTCTGCGAAGCGGTGACGGTGAGTCGTGACCCATTGGCGACGGCCGTGGCGGAGCCGTGCTGCACGGACATTCCCGTCGGGTTGGCCATCGCATTCGAGGCGATCCCGAGCGTCAAAATTCCGGTGACCAGCCGGTGGAGCGCGAAGTTGCGATTCAAATTCAAGCAGCGCATAACCATCCTGACCATGCAGTTTAGTCCATTCGCATCGGGCGGTGCGTTACAAACGGGTGACATGTTAAGGCGCATGGTGATTTAGAATTGGGCTCCAACGCCAAAATAAATATGGACCGAACCGGCACGTGCCAGATCCTGGCTGATCAGGGGCCAGGCAACCGTCAACCGCCCGTCCAGATGGCTGCCGATGTTTGCCGTGACACCAAAACCGGTGCCGCAATAGCTCAAACCGTTCAGTGACGGATCCAGCCGGTAAACCTGGCCATAATCCAGGAACACCGAACCGCGCAACCAGCAGGGTCCGGCATTTCTCTCGTTGCCGATCATGCCGGCATTGAACAGCGGCGTTTGTGGTTCGATGGAACAGCGCCAGCCAGTGTCGCCATAGGCTTCGCCGTCCTGGTAACCACGCACCTCCGCCGTGCCGCCCATGGCAAACTGTTCGTTGCTGATCAGCGGACCATTGGCCCACTGGCCGTCGGCGTGAAGTTTTACCGTCCAATCTTCGTAAATGGTTTGGGTGCGGTCGGTGCCCATTTGCAGGGTGATGTAACCGGCGTGGGCATTGGTCGTGTAGGCCACCTTGCCGAAGTCCGCGCTGTCGGAAAGCAGCCCGGCCACGTTGAAGTTGGCCTGGAAGTTGAACGTCGTGGTTCCCATGGAGTCGGGAATGGAGCCGCTCCACCCGACATTGAACGGCAGGTACAACAGCGTGGTGTCCCGCGTCGGTTGCGGCGACGCCACCCGGGTCACGACGGTGGTCTTGCCGAGGGTTCCATTGGTATAGGTGAAGGAACTGATGAAGTTGTTGGTGTTGTAACTCACGGTCTGGTAACGCTTGAAGTCCAAGCCCGCCGAGAAGGTGCTGCTCAGGTTGAAAACCTGCGGCAACGGCAACGACAGGCGCGCGCCCCAGCCCTCGTTCAGCGTGACGTTGTCCCCCGTGTCCTGCGACACAATCTTCAGCAGTTGATTGGTGGGTGACGTCACCAAGGTGGCCGGGCTGAATTGAACTCCGGTGTCGGAGGTTGAACGGCTGGCATAAATATTCAGCTCGGGCCGGCCGGTTGCCGCCGGCAGATCAAACCGGTGAGTCACCTCGTTGTAGCCAAAACTGCCGGGCCGGGACTCCACCTCCTGCGCCACCGAATCATAACCACCGAGCGGGATCCGATAATAGCCGCTGTAATTGGCGACCAGCGGATCGTCGAACGGCGAGACGATGTAATCGTTCTCGCCCTTGAACGACCCGGGAGAATAACTGTATTGCAGCCCGGCCTGTTGATCGAGGTCCCACAGGTTGTCGTACTGGGCGTTCAAATTCACGCGCAGATCGGGAGTGCCGGGCGTGGACTGGTTGTTGAGCTCCAGCCGCGAATGGAACGGCAGACAGTCCTTGACCTTGAGCGTGAGTTCGCTGGTCCCCGGATCGGGACCGGGGCCGATGACGGGATAAATCTGCCGGTCGCGGCTGGCATTGGCATTGTCGAGCTCGCGTTGCAGGATGAGCGAGTTCAACAGCAGGTTGGTGTGCAGGCTGGGCAGCGCGCGCATCACATTGTTGGAGCTGAAATAGCGGTTGCCGGTGACGTCAATGGCCGCCAGCCGGCCCTCCGTCACCTGCACTTTCACCGTTCCATTGGTGAGTTTTTGCCGGGGCAAGCCCACGGACACCGTCACAAAGCCGCGTTCCCGATACAACGCCTGGAGTTCCGTCATCGCCGTGCGGATACCGTCGAAACTGGTGTTCGTGCCGAAGTCGCCGTCAATGTTGGTCAGGGCCAGGGCGATGGCTTCCGGCGTCAGGACCGAATTGCCCGTGATCAGATATTTGTTTACTTCAAACCTGGGCCCGGAATTCGTGGACGCCACATGAATCCGGGTGTCCTTTTCCCGGGCGTCCTGCTCGGTCATCGCCGCATACATGGCGGCCCGCGCCCGGGCGATTTCTTCCGGAGTGGCGGCCACCGCCGGATGACTGGCAGCCGGTAAAACGGCATTGGTCGTGGTGGCCAATGTGGCCGGAGACGCTTGCGGCAACGCCGGTTCGACCGCCGGCGAATTCGTATCCACCTGAGTCAAATCGACTGAGCCGGCGCAGCGTTTGCCGGACACCAATATTTGGGGAACCGCCGCTTGAAACACGCTCATCGTGACAAGGCCATTGGTGATTTGCTGCCGGGCAATGGCAATGCTCATCCTGGGATGGCCCTGGTTGCGGTATTCCGATTGCAGTTCCGAAGCCGCTGCCACGATTTCGTCCAGACTGATGTCCGAGCCGGTGTGTTTGGAAAAAATCTGGGACAGCACGTTGGTGGCAAGCATCGGGCTGCCATTGACGGCATAGGCCAGGACATTGAAGCGAGGAACCGGGTTGCTTTCAGCCATGACTGCTGAACTGGCCTGGGCTGGCACAGCGGTTGAATTGGTCTGGGCACGGCCGGGCAAAAAAAAACCAAGGAGGCACAGCACGAGCAGGACGGCGGCCCGCGAGGTGGTGGCTTTTAACAGCCGGTTCCGGGGACGGATGGAAAAAGTCTTGCGATTGTTTTGCTGCCGCCATTCGCTGGGCGTGACGCCGAAGCGCTTTTTGAACATCGCATTAAAAAGCCCCAGATGACGATAGCCGCAGTCGTAGGCGATGTTGATGATTTTGGCGTCCGAGCCGGCCAGGAGCTGGCGCGCGCGCTGGAGTCGCAGCTCGATCTGGCGAGCGCGCAACGGCACGCCGAACTCCTCGCGGAACAGCCGGCTGAAATGACGTTCGCTGCAATGCAACTGCCCGGCGAGATCGTTCAACGTGTGTCCGGACAGTTCCGCCTCCGGCATCCGACCGACCAGTTGCCGGAACCGGTCGCTGAGTTTGTTGTTTGAAACAGATTCACCTTTCGGCGGCGCCGGCAGCAGCCCGGCGATGGCGCCGGCCCAGAGTTGCAGCAACGCGCAGCGCATGGGCAATCCGTCGCTCGGTGATTGTTCGGCCAGCCGCGTGAATTTCTGGCCCACCGGCTCGGCGGCGGTGAAAATGGAAACCCGGGGCGAGGACTGGTTGGGGGCCACTTCAAGCTGATGCCATTCGGAGACGGTGAGCAGACCGTTGAGGTATTGGGGACGGACGGTGAAAAATTGCAATTTGACCGACCCCAGCTGGCTCGCCCGCAACACCCCGGTGCCGTTGTGAACCGCCGTCAGACCATCGCCCACGGTGAGCTGGCGGGCGGGAGTGTTGTGCTCCAGCCAGTAACCCATGCCGTCGGCCACACGCACCATCAGCCAGCCCTGGCTGTGAGGCGACCACTCCGCGGAAGGCGCCAGTATCAGCTCCTGTAAAATCAAATGGCACTCAAAGGTCACTGCGGACCAGACTGAAGCGGGGTTGTGACTACCGCGCGTCAACCAGGCGACAAATGTGAAACAAGTTGCCGCATTAAACGGACACGCCTGATTAATAGTGACATTTTGCGGACAGAAACGATGGGCTTTCCAATGAATTCAGGACTCAACGACCGGGATTTGTTTCAAACCAATTGCCAAACAAGTCGCCTTGGCTAAATTTATTGCGTGGCGAAAATGATTGTCATCCTGTCGCTTTGCTTGCTTGCGGCCGGTTGCGCTTCCGACGAAAAAACACCCGCCCGGGTGACTTCCAGCGACGTATTATTTCTGGCTGCGCCGCCCCCGGACGGCACGCGCGTCGGCTGGACTTCATTCAACGATCACCTGGCCCGGCATTACGCTGACGATGCCATGACGCACATGCGGCAGGATGCGGCCGGCAAAGGTGCAAATGTCGTCGTCCTGCTGGGAATTGATCCGCCCAACCTCACGGGCCGGTTCGGACAGTTCGAAGTGCATGGCTATCTCGCCACGGTTTATACCTGGGCGGATTTGTATTACAGCCCGGGATTGACCAACGCTCCGGCGCAGGAAAAACCGGATTACGATGCGCCGCTGATCCAATTTGCCTCCATCCGCTCCGCTCCATAAATCTCCGCGTTGGCCGCACCCATCAGAAACATGCCGGTGACATTTGGAAGAGCGATGAATGCGGCAACCAGAAAATAAATGGTTTACTCCGGCCGGCCCTGGAGCTCTGCCTGAACGGAATTCGCCCGGCAGATCCGGGAATAAACCTCCGCCAGCGGTTTCATCGTGCGCGGCAGTTTTTCATCCGCAAAATCCACCGCCAGCAGCCCGAATTTCTTCGAGTAGCCAAACTGCCATTCAAAATTGTCCAGCAGCGACCAGTAGAAAAACCCCCGCACGTCCACGCCCCCGGCCATCGCGCCGTGCAAAGCGGCGAGGTTTTCCCGCAGGTCGCGCTCGCGGAATTTTTCGTCCTGCGACGCCGCGCCGTGTTCCGTGATGTAAACCGGCAGCCGGAATTTCCGGTGGAGATACGACAGGATTTTCACCAGGCCCGCCGGATACCGCTCCACCATGTCATCGCACACGAAGCCGAAATCATTCAGCCGCTGCACCGGCGCGCCGCTCGCCGGAATCATCGCCCGGAAATGATGAAAACGCACCCGGCCATAATAGTTCAAACCGATGAACGTCGAGGCCCGCCGCCGTCCGCCGCCCAGGAACGCATCCAATACGAATTTGTTGAATGTATAATGGCACGCAAACGCCGTCATCCGGTCCCACGGCGAAAATCTTTTGTACGCATGGAAGAACGTCCAGTTCTTGGCGATGCCCACCTCCGGTTTCCGGCGCGCGTCGCCTTCCTGCCGGATGATCTGGCTGGCCTGCACGTGGGCATGGGCCATGTGATCAATCACCCGGCGGAACTGCCCCAGTTTCCATTTTCGCTGCGGCGGAAATCCGCCGAGCAGATACGCCACGCACGCGTAGGTGTCCGGCTCGTTGAAGGTGTTCCAAAGATAAACGCGGTCCTTCAGCGCGGCGACGAGCCGGCGGACGTAATCCACGAAGGCCGGAACCGCTGCCGCGTTGGTCCAGCCGCCCATTGAATTGATCCATGGCGGATTGGAAAAATGATGCAGCACGGCCATCGGCGTGATGCCCGCGAGCTTGAGCCGGTCGAGAATGTCCACATACCGCGCCAGTTCGTTCCGGTCCAGCGGCGCGAACGGCGCGGATTGCAGCCTCGACCATTCGATGCCGAAACGATAAGCGTTGGCGCCGAGCCGGGACATCCATTCGATGTCCTCGGGATAGCGATGGTAATGGTCGCAGGCAATGCGGCAGGTGCCCCCGTCCGGCGCGGTGAAATCCGTCCATTCATTTTCGATGTGACCTTCCACCTGTGTCGGCGACGTGGCGGTGCCCCAGAGAAAGCCCGCCGGGAATTGCAGGATGTTCCCGGGCGGCATCATGAAGGTTTTACAGCGCGTTCGATGGCGGCAAAAAGTTTTTCCGGCGCACAGTTCACCCAGTTGCGAAATTTTTCCACCGGCAGGCGGTCCGGCAGTTCGGCCAGGCGGTCCAGATTGAAACTTTTCTCGGCGATGCCAATGCCGGACTGTTGCGCGTCGAGAGCGTTGACCTGCTGCTCGACGTGGTTCTCCACCGGCACCAGAAACAGCGGCTTCCCGAGCCAGGCAGCTTCACACAGGGATTCAAATCCGGCGGTGCAGACGACGTGGCGGCAGCCGGCCATCATCTTCAGAAATTTCCCGCCGTCGAGCCGGTGAAACGTGAGGGATGGCGAATGCTGGAATTCCACCGGCGCGCCCGGCTTGTCGTAGAAACAATGCAACTTGGTCAGCGGATTTTTCGCGCTCCACTCGATGATTTGCCCGGCGTAACCGTGATTCAGCAAATACACGAGTACAAAGCCGCCATTCGGATCCGACTCCAGCTCAAAAAGCTGTTTCCGCAAAATCGGCGGACCGACGATGATTTTCTTTTCCGGCAAATCCGGCGCTTCGTAAAGTGAGAGCGCCAGCTTGGTTGCCCGGGCGCCGAGGAGACGCGTGTAAATTTTCATGCTCAGCAATTGTTTCCAAAGCTGCGGCGCATGGACGTAGCCGGGGTGCTGGAACATGAATTGATGGCCGATGGCGACGACGGGCGGGCGCCGGCGCCGGGTGATGGCATAAAACGCGGCCATCGGTTCGAAGAAATTGATGATCACGTCCGGCTGCGTTTCACGGACGATGGCATCCAACTGGCGAAGAATGCGAAAATATTTCGGCAGACTGCCGAAAACCCCGAGCAGGGTGGCGGTGTTGCTGACGGAGCGGTTGTTTTTATATTTGAATTCCAGCGTCGGCAATTGCCGGACGGGCATCTTCATCGCCGACTCGAAGTAGTCCGGCATCGGCCGTTGCAAACTCGCGCCGAGCGTGACGGCGACGACCTGATGCCCCGCCGTTTCGACCATTTCCTTCACGGCCATCGCCTGGGTCATGTGACCCCGGCCCTCGCCCAGCACGCAGAACATCATTTTCATGGAATTGGATGAGTTTGATCTTGCCGTCAAAATCTTCAATCAATGCCGTACAGCTTTCCAGCCAGTCGCCACAGTTCAAGTATTGCACATCGCCAATCATCTTCACCTCGGGACGGTGGATGTGGCCGCAGATGACACCACCAGCTTGATGGTGGCGCGCCATCGAGGCAAGCGTGTCCTCATATTCGGTGACGAACTTCACGGCGGACTTGGCCTTGGATTTCAGGTACGCCGCCAGCGACCAGTAGCCGAAACCCAGCGCGCGCCGCAACCGGTTCAAATACAGGTTGAGGTCGAGCACCCAGTTGTAAAGATGCGAGCCGAGTTTTTCCAGCAGATGATTGAAGTGCGTCAACCCGTCCGCCTGATGGCCGTGGATGACAAGATATTTTTTCCCGTCGGCGGCGGTGTGGATGGCCTGCCGCGCCATCGTCACATTGCCGAAACGCATGCCGACAAACTGTTCGATGAACTCGTCGTGATTGCCGCTGATGTAGATGACCTCGGTCTGCCGGCGGCTCTTCCGAAGCAGCTTTTGGATGAGCAGGTTGTAATCGTCACGCCAGAACCAGCGGAACTTCAATTCCCAGCCGTCAATGAAATCGCCGACGATGTACAGATACCGGCAATCCACCACCCGGAGAAATTCCAGCAGTTCGGCGACGCGGGCGTGCTTCGTGCCGAGATGGATGTCCGAGATCCAGACCGACCGGCAGACCAGCGGTTCGTTCCAGTTTAAATGCAGATGTGGTTGGTCAACTTTCATGGCCATTACCATTGTGCAACATTGAGAAATGTTGCGGCAACAGTTAACCGTGGCCGTAACCCAATCTTCACCCGGCCGTAACCTGGATTGGGAAATTACGGCCGCAATCAGCCTTTTCAGCCTTAATTCAAGGGCAAATCCGGCGGTGAATAAAAATGTGAATAGAAGTTCACCTGTTCGTCACCTGACGGTAACAAGTTTAAAATAAAGTCTGGGAGCAAAAAAAGTTCAGCCATGAAAAAGATCCTCATTTTGACGGCCGGATTCGGCGACGGGCACAACGCCGCCGCCCGCAACCTGCGCGACGCGATTGAACTGCTCGACGAGGACGCGCGCGCGGAGGTCCTCGACCTGTTTGCCGACAGTTATGGCGTGTTCAACACGTTCGCCCGAAAGACCTATCTCGGCGTCGTGCAATATGCCCCGAAACTTTGGGGCGGCATCCATTCGCTGCTGGAAAATCCGTTTGTCGAAAAACAGCTCGGCGGTTTCACCCGCCTCCAAAACACGCTCGAAAAAGTTTTGGCCGAAACCCAGCCCGATTGCGTGGTCTCGACCTACCCGGTCTATGCGCACGTGATCAAAAAAATCTACCAGGACCAACACGAACGTCCGTTCCGCCTCATCACCGTCGTCACCGATGCTAGCAACGTCAATCCCACGTGGTTCCGGGCGCCGAGCGATTTTTTTTGCGTCGCCAACGCCGCCGCCGCCGAGGCCTTGCGAAAGGGCGGCGTGCCGGAAAAACAAATCAAGACGCTCGGTTTTCCGGTCAGCCCGGCCTTTGCCAATCCGCCGGGCGAACTGCCGCTCCCCGCGGGCCGTGAACCGCGACGCGTGCTCTACATCATCAACACCGGCAAGAAGAAGGCCGGCAAGACCATTGACCGGTTGCTCGAACTCGACAATGTGCAGCTCACCATCACCGTCGGGCGCGACCCGGATTTGCGCACCAAGCTGGTTGAGCGCACATGCAGACACGCCGATCGCGTCCGCATCCTCGGCTGGACCAATCAGATCCCGGAATTGATGGCGTCGCACCATCTGGTCATCATCAAGGCTGGCGACGCGACCGTGCAGGAGGCCATCGCGGCGCGCTGTCCGATGATTGTCAACCAGGTCATTCCCGGCCAGGAGGAAGGCAACGCCGAACTCATCTGGCGCTGCGGCCTCGGTGCGATTGCCGAAAAGAACCGCGAGGTGGCCGAACTCGTCGAACACGCCTTCGCCAAGCACGCGAGCAAATGGACCGAATGGCGCGAAAATCTCAAACGCCTCAGCCGGCCCGACGCCGCGTTGCGCATCGGCGAACTGATCCTCGGCGAAGCGAGGCACGACAAGGCTGGCCGCAAAGCCATCAAGTTGTTTGACCCCGCACCAGACCGCGTCATGCGGCCCGCCCCGGCCATCAATGCCGGCGGTGGCCAGCCGCAGATGTTGTTATGTGATTTTCATATCCACTCGAATTATTCCGACGGCAAGCTCAGCGTGCCGGAGATAATTGATTTTTACGGTGAGCACGGCTTCGACTGCATCTGCATCACCGACCACCTGGCCGACCCAAAACGCCTGATCGGGAAATTGTCTGAGCTGGCCAACTTCACGCTCGGGCAGGAGCAGGTGGACGAATATTTCGCCGTGATCGAGCGCGAACGGCAGCGCGCCTGGCGACGTTACAAAATGCTCGTGATGGCCGGCATCGAGTTCAACAAGGACGGGTACACGCGCAAAACCTCGGCGCATCTGCTCGGCATTGACTTGAAATCGCCGATCGCCGCCTCGCTCGACATTCCGGAAATCATCGCGCAGATTCATTCCCAGGGCGGGCTGGCGGTCGCGTCGCATCCGCACATCATGAAAAGCGAGTGGGGCAAGAACACGCTCTACCTGTGGGAGAACCAGGACAAGTTCGCGCCGCTGCTCGACGCCTGGGAAATTGCGAATCGCAACAACATTTTCAACGATGTCGGCCTCAAGCGCCTGCCGTTCATCGCCAACAGCGATTTCCACAAGCCGAAGCACATTTACTCGTGGAAGACGCTCATCTACGCGGAGAAGGATTCCGAGGCCATCAAGGATTGCATCCGCCGCAACGAACACGTGGCCATCACCCTGTACCGCGACTTTGCCAGCGCCACGCCCAGCCACGCACGCCATGGTTTTGACACTCCCGCTCCCGCCGTCCACTATTTCCAGGATCGCCTCCCCCTGCGCGCGATTAATTCGTGAAGCCGGGATCCGGATCCTGATTCTTCCTGCGGTTCCGCCATGCCATCGCGCGTCACCTTCCCGCGGAGCTCACGGCGGCCAACTTCCTTTTCGAAAATAAAAAGGCGCTGGTGCTCAGAATCACCAGCGCCAGTACTACCTACTTTGACCATCGGCATGAATGCTAACTTGCAGGATCAGTCAACCACAGCCCGTCCGTTTCGTCAAAGACGGGACGGAAACAAACCGGAAACGTTTCGGAGAAGGCGCAGGCGGCGGCGGGAAATCAGGACCAGCCTAGTTTGGCCCGCTTAACAATTCAAAACACGGGCCGATTTTTTCGTAGGGACAATACACGGCGTAGCCGTTGTAAGCCCTTTCGGTCTGTGTCTCCTTGGAAATGAAAATCTTTTCGCATTCGGCGTACCGTTCGGGCACCAGCCAGATGCCCTGCACGGTTTCGGCCGGTTCGTAATCCAGCCGGAGCACTTCGCCCTCCGGCAGGATGCCGGCAAATGATTTGCTCATGGGGCCGCCATAGGTAATGACCCCCTGGACCGGCACCGCTTTTCGGGACTGGAGCCGCGCATCTTTGTGAATTTTTGCCATAAAATTGGGATTTTTCCTCGGTTTTCAACATACGAATTACCGGCGAATTGTACAGCTAAAATCAGGTTACAAAATGAATGCACATTGAATCGTTGGGCATTATGAGACATTTCACCCTAAATTTGTCCAGACACGCGCCGTTCATGGCCACAACCAGAATGTCACCGGCTTGTTTCCGTCCCTCCTTTGACCAAATCGGAGAAATCTGGTGTAGTGCCATGGCCGTCGAGAAAAGTGTCTGATGATGGATGGACGGGAACAAGGACGCCTTGAACCAATAACAGCACGAAACGATTATACGAATCAATATGCCTGACATCAGATCGTTCGGAGGTTACACAATATCCACGTTGCGCGAACAGCGGCGGGATGGAGTTCGCGGCATCGCCTACTGCCCGATTTGCGACAAGGCCGAGGAATCCCATGACCATGGCAACGATGCGAAGCAGGCAATCACCGTTTCCATCGGCAAGATTCGCATCCACATGCGATTGAAACATCGCGTTAAGAACGACACGGCTGTTCTATGTGACATTGAAACCAATGTCCGTTGACACAGTCAGCTTTGGAAGCGGGGAATTAGTTGCGTACGCAACTCGTTGAAATACAAACTCGTAACCGATTGTTTATATTTCAGGTTGAACAGACCAAGCCAGCGCCGGTCAAATGACTGAATAATTATGCTGCCGGATTTTGGAAAATTTATGTTCCCGCAAATGCAGCGCGGCCAGCGCCGGCGGGAAATCCGCAACCTGCTCGCCGCTCTGATGGTAGGATTGATCCTTGCTGGCGCCATCGCCGGAGTGATGATCTTTACGGGAAAAACCGGCGGCCATTGATGCAGCCGGTGGATACAGACTGGATTTTCGCGGCGGGAAAAAGACTTCAGGCAACGGCGACTGCGGTTTCCCACAGAAACGACACGTCACGCCCGGGTTGTTTGCGGGCCAGAAGCGCGGTCACACTGCTCGTCAACCAGTCGTTGCTGTTCATCACTCCGGCCTCCATCCAGTGCCAGATGAAATCCCGGTCCATTTGCCGGGCGCAACGCAGAAATTGTTCCACCGTCCAATCCAGCTCCGCCGCCTGGCTGTTTTCGTCGCCCAGCAGGCCGATGAACAATCCGGATTCCGGGCGATTTGCCTTTCCGGCGGCCATCGAATCCATCCATTGAACCAGTTCCACTTCGCGCCGGTCCAGCGAACTGATGGCGATGATGAGCACGTCGGCATCTGCCGCATCCTGGGTGATCATTTTCCGGATCGGGTTGCTGACGGCCAGGGAATCGAGGTTCCACATCTCCGAGGTGGATTTCCAGCCGTCGCCGGCCAACCGTGAAATCTGGCTGGTCGCCCAGCGGGCGCGCGTGGCCGCGGCAAAATCCACATACAACGAGAACACCCGGAGTTTTCCATCCGTCGCCGTTTCCTGTCCGATCAACATTTCATGGTTCATGGTTTTAAATTCAATTTCGCCAAACTTGAACGGGAACCGTTACGACTGCATGAAGCCCGGGTGCCAATTCGGCAACGTTTCAAATTTTCCACACACGCAATCAATCGGCACGACCCCGGCGACGAAACAAGCCTTCCGAGCGAACGTCTGTCAGTCGTTAAACCATGCCTGGCCCGGGCCAATCAAGGCCAGCGGAGTGCCGGGAGGAGTCAAAGGCGTCAACGGCAGCGGGTCGGCGGCTCCCGACAGAACCGCGTTGGCGGTCTGGAGGCGTATCTGTTCAAAATCCCTGGCCGCCCTGATCGCATACGGTTCCGATTTTTGCCCACCGGCGTTTGCGGTGTCACTGCTTGACGTTGCCGGGTCGGCATTTGGTGAAGCCGGGCTGCCACTGTTTTGCAGTCCCGAGCCGTCATTATTTTGCGATCCAGAATTGCCGGCATTTGGCTGCCCGGTGCCCGAATTATTGTTCACATAGGATCCAGGCATGCCCGCGCCGCCGGCTAATCCCGGCGAATTTAATTGTCCGGTGGCCACTCTCGGAACTGTTCCCCCATCCGCAGTGAACGCGCCCGTCGTTGGAATCCCCTGATAACCTGGAATATTGACGCCATTCACACGACCGGACAGCGCACCCACCGCTACCAAGGTTGACAGGTTGGGTGGTGGGCAAAGCGCAATGGTCTGGATGATTCCGTGATTGTTGATTTTGATTTTTGAGGCCCGCACATCAACCGACAACAACTCCAGGTCGTCCGCCCGTTCCCCTTCCGAAAGGAAATAGGATTGTTGACCGGCCGGCGACGGCGGCTGCACCTTGAACAGCGCGCGCTTGTCGCCAAAAATGGTGGTGATGCCATTCAGGGTGATTTCCGACGGCGGTGTTTCAGTTGACGACACGACTACGGCAGTTGCCGGTTTCAATGCGAACGCATTGTGCGAAACGATAGCCTGGTAGGGATTTCCATCGCCGACCTGGGCATCAACCGGCACTGAAACAGCCAGCATACAAGCTCCGAGCAGATGGATTGAACTGGTCTGTAATTTTTTCATGGCCCCGTAAACCGGTCCGATCTAAGGAAAAAGCCGGTGCGGGAACAACCCGCACCGGCTCGCGATTTTTTATCCGCGAATCAACATAACTTACGGAGCGATCTTGCCACCGTCAGAGGTGCGGGAGGTGTTGCCCATCGCGCTGAGCTGAATGGCCGTGTGCGGCACGGTGTTGGAAACGTCAAGGTCAATGTAGGAAACCAAGTTGGTCCAGACCGGATAGGCATTGGCATAATTGCCGCCGCTGGGATTGATGAACAAATGTTCTGGTCCCCACAGGCTGTATTTGCCGGTCGTAACCGGCGTCCAATCCGGATTGTCGAAGCCGTTGGTCGTTCCGGTCCAGCCATTGAAAGGCAGGCCGCCATTGTAAGTGATAATTTGACCGCCATTGCCCACCACCGTCCGGGCATCCGCATAGGCAATGTAACCGACTCCCGAACCGGCGCTGGCCGGGGCGGTGGTGTAGAACGTTGCCGCCTCGATGCCGCCCGATGAAAAACCCGTACCATAAGGAACACCATTCACAGTTTGAACGGAAGTCATCAGATGCCAGCCCACTCCATTGGTTGACTCATACATATTAACACTGCCGGAATACAACGAGTCAGACAGGGCAATCAAACGGCTGCCCGAGTCCTTGTTGCGGCCGGTGAAATACACCGTGTTACTGACAATGGTATTGGCATTGGTGTCAAGGTTGTAGTCGTTCGTCCGCCCGGTGAGGTAGGACAGCGGGCAGGACCCCTGCAAGGCAAACTTCAGTTGTTGAATCGTGATATTGGTGATGCTGGCGGAGGCATTGATGCTCTTGCACCAAACGAACGGTTGAACGGCCACCTGCTCGTCAGACAGTGTCGGCGTGTTAAAGCCGGTGGTGAGCTGAAACACATCGGAGAACGCCAGGTCAGCCGTGTGGTTGACGGTGGTCACACTTCCCTGAACAGCGCTCGACAGAAACGGCAGGCTGTCACCGGGAGAGGCGGTGAGCGAATGAACCCCCTGCGCTGAACCGGTCCAGTCGCAGAAAATGGTCACGGTCTGCGCGCCAAAAAGCGGGGTGATGGTCCCTTGAAACGTCATCTGTCCCGCCCCGCTGTTGTTGGCCGTGCTGCCGGTGTTTTGGGCGGAAGGGGCACCGCCATCAAACATGGAGCGGATGGCCCGATACGCGTTGGAACGAAATGCGGTGGAACCGCAAACATAGATGGACACCTGCGCCTGCAAGGTGGTGGCGGCCAACAGTCCGCCAAATACTGCCAGGGTTAATATTTTTTTCATAATGGTTTTAGCTGTTTTTGGTTTTTTTGATTGGTTTGGTAAAGTTTCAATTTAATTGCTTAAACTTTCAGACAGTGCAGCGAAATTTCCGAATGGCGCCCAGGACCAGCATGCCGGCGCCGAACATGGCCCAGGAAGCCGGTTCCGGCACCGGGGCCACCCCGGGGTTGAAGGTCAGGGTCCCGTTGGAATCCAGCTCAAAATAGCCGAGCAGCGTGCCGGCCGGCTGGGTGGTGTTGTTGACGTAAGGATCGAGTTCGTACAGGTTCAAATACACCCCGCCGGTGCTGCCTCCGCTGAAGCCGTTCGCCGTGGTGATTTCATTGACCACCGGGAAATACCCGAAGTTGCCGACGCTGAGAACGGGATCCAAAACACCCTTGGTGTAGGAAAGGTCCGTGCCGCCACCGGCAACGAAATTATTCGGCATGATGACGGCCGACGAACTGTTGGCCGCGTTGGCCGTATAATAAGAACCGGCATCCGCAGTTCCGTTGGCAATGGCTTCAAACTCACTGGCCGCGCCCGATTGTGAATTTCCCGTGTGCCGGGTCAGGGTGGAATCGCCCGTGACCCAGAGGGTATTCCCGGAGTTGTCACCAAACACCGAAAAGTAAAGGTTGTTGAGGTTGAGACCGGAGGCGGTGAATTGCGCGGACGTGAAATAGGTGCCCGAGATGGCGATGGGACTGCTCACACCGACGTATTGGGAAGCCTGGCCGATGTCCACGATCAAATCGTTTCCGGCACCCGGGCTTCTCAAGCCCAACAATAGATCACCTTGGTTGTAACTTAATTGGGCGGAAGCGTCCAAGCTCCAGAGGGAGCCCGCCGCCACCGCGGATAAAACGGCTAGTTGATACGGTTTCATATTTTAATCTCCTTTGTCTGCTTGCTGAGGGGTTTGTTTGGTTTGCTTACGTTAATAATTCACAAGTTATTGCACGCTGATGATGTAAAAACGCGGACCGTTGGTGGAAACATCCTTGAGCGACATTGACGATAAACCGGCGCTATTGAGCGTCGAGCCAATGACCGGCCAGGTGGACCGGGGTGCGGTCAGGTTGTTGGTCGCGAGCAGGCTGTAAGTCCAGCCGGAAACGGTCGTGAATGAAATCATGTTGGTGGTTCCACTGCGGGCGATGGCTGTGACGGTGGGCGCTGCCGGGCCGGCGATATAGGTCATCGCCCCGTTCGTGGAGAATTCAAAATAGCCCAGATATTTGCCGGGCGTGTTGGCGGGGGTATTGGCCTTGGACAACAACTGGTAAAAATCCGAACGCACCGGTTGTCCGCTGGTCGAGAAATTGGCCGCGGTCGTCTGTTCCACCACTCCTTGAAAGTCGCCGTTGAAATTGGCAATTTGACTCTGATTCAACACCCCCACCCAATAACTGTAACAATCTCCGGTAACCTGGCCCGGAGTGGAGTGCCCCGCTTCCGTCTCCACCACGTTCGTGGTGGTATCAATGACCGTATTGCCGATATAGGTGGCATCATTACCCAGGCTGGGAGTTCCATCAATGTCACCCGCGATACCGGACATGGAACTGGAATTGCCGCTAACCCAAGGGCCGGTTGGAGTGTTCAAAGTCGCGCGCGGCCTCGACATCCAAGTGTTGTCCGTGCTCGGATTGTTTAAAAAACCGTAATAAGCCGCGCAGGCACACCACGCAACATTGTTGGTGCCCACCTTTGCCAGCGCTGCCGGGGTGTAACCGATGGTGACCTTGGAACCCGCTGGCAGGTTGGTGAAGGTGTTGACCGGACCCGCATCCACGATCAGGTCGTAAACGGGAACAGCCGCGTTCCGGAAACACACCAGCACATCGCCGGAGTTGTAAACAAACTGCGCCTGCGCGGAGATAGAACCCAGAACCGCCGCCACCAATACCGTGCCTCTGATTAATGATGATTTTTTATTCATGCTGCCGGTCAGCATAGAAGAAGGCCGCCCCATCCCACTTCCATTAACCAGCCAGCCGCACTCACTTTCGTGACGGGCTGTTTATCCTGGCCAAAACTGCCCGCAACCTTGTGTCCGACAGTGTTTTTTTCAGTTGAAATACATTCACGACCTGCCATTGGCGGTTACGTAACCAAAATGTGACGTGCGACCCGGTATGATTTTGTAAACTAAAGTGTGACTTGATCCGTTTTTTGAAGATCCGACCTGTAAGCTTCGTGATAATGTTGGTGGCTTCAGGCAGCCGGCGTGAAACTTCCCAAGCTTTACGAATTTCATTGGCGCACTCTCCAGACAATCACACACTTGAGCCATGCATTATTCACACCGGCTTTTGAACTGGCCGCACCCATGGATCGTTTCGGCAACCGGATTTATATTGCTCTCTGTTTTTTCCCTGACTCTGTCCGCAGCTATCGTTGGAACCAATACACCGGCACAACCGTTGACCGCCGAACGCATCGCCGCACTGCCACGCGCTGAACAATCCGTCTGGAAGGATTATTTGAAGCGATCGTCAAAACAATGGCGGACGGATCAGGCTTTTTTTCGGACGGAATTGCGCAAACACGGCATCAAACAACCCGCGCTTCCACCCGCAGGCCATTCCACCAAAAGCATACCGTTGTACCAGTCGGCCTCCTGGTATGGTGAGGCCGAGGCCCGGCGCATCGCGGATATCATCGTCTCGTACCAAACCCCGGCCGGAGGCTGGAGCAAAAACCTGAACATGACGCAGCATCCCCGCGCGCCGGGTGAAGCATTCGCGCCCAACAACACTTCGCAGCACCTTGACCAGGGTGACTTTGACACCGCCCGGGATGCCAATTGGGATTACGTCGGCACCTTCGACAACGACGCGACCATCACGGAAATGCGGTTTCTGGCGATGGTCATGTCCGCCGCCGGCACCAATTCATCGGCGGCCTATCGCGCAGCCTTCCTGCATGGGCTGGATTACATATTTGCCTCGCAATATCCCAATGGCGGCTGGCCGCAGGTGTGGCCGTTGCAAGGCGGCTACCACGACACCATCACCTATAACGACGATGCCATGCTCAATGTCCTAGCCTTGTTGCGCGATGTCTCCGGCACCAACAGCGGCTTCGGCTTCGTACCCAAAAAATATCGCGCGCACGCGACCGCCAGCCTCAAGCGCGGCATCGCCTGCGTTCTCGCCACCCAGATTGTCGTGAACGGCCGCCGCACGGTGTGGTGCCAGCAGCATGATGCGCTGACCTTGCAGCCGGCTTCGGCCCGCAACTACGAGATGCCTTCACAGGTCAGCGGTGAAAGCGCCGATCTTGTGGTCTTCCTGATGGAACTGCCCGATCCCAGTCCGGAGCTGATCGCGGCGGTGGATGCCGCCGCAGCCTGGTTTGAGAAGACCAAAATCAGCGATGTCACCGTCACGTTTGATCCGGACCACGGACGTCAACTGGTTGCCGCCCCGGGCAGCGGACCGATTTGGGCCCGCTATTATGAGATCGGCACTGACTGGCCGATTTTCGGTGACCGGGACAAGACCATTCACGACAACCTGAACGAAATCTCGCCCGAGCGCCGCAATGGTTATTCATGGTATGGCGAGGCGCCCCAGCGGGCGCTGGAACAACATGCCAATTGGGAAAAACGCCTGGGCAGATAAATTTTTGTTTGCCCGGCAGCCGGAGACACGCACAATCCCAATTCAACGCGCATGGCCTTCAAACAATTTGCCGGGAAGACGCAAGGCGTCGAGCTGCTCCAACGGTCGCTCGCCCGCGGACGGCTTGGCCACGCCTACCTGTTTGCCGGCGATCAACTTGAAGAACTGGAACTCCTCGCCCGCACGCTGGCCAAAACCCTGAACTGCCAGCAGCCCGTCAAGACCGGCGGCGTGGCCACCGATTGTTGCGACGAATGTTCTAGCTGCCGGAAAATTGACAGCGACGTCCATGCCGACATCCACTGGGCGCGGCCGGAATCCAAATCGCGCGTCATCACCGTCGAGCAAACCCGCGATTTGATGCGCGAAATCCAGCTCAAACCGACCGAGGCCAGATACAAAGTGGCGGTCATCTCCGGCGCGGACCGATTGAATATTCAAGCGGCCAACGCCTTTCTGAAGACATTGGAAGAACCGCCCGCAAGATCGGTCATGATTTTGCTTTCCACCGAGCCGCAGCGGATGCTGGAAACCACCTTGTCACGGTGCCTGCGACTGAATTTCTTCGGCGACGGCGGCCGTTCACCCGACCCGGCGCAAGCGGAATGGCTCGCACAGTTCGGCGCATTGGCGGCCACCGAGCAAAAAAGCTTGCTGGGACGTTACCGGCTGCTGGATGCGCTGCTGCAGAGGCTTGGCGAAATCAAGGCGCGTGTGGAGGAAGCCCTGACGGCGCGCTCACCGTTGCAACAGCACGATGAAGTTGAAAAGGATTTGCGCGAAAAGTGGGAGGACGAACTCACCGCCGCCGTTGAAGCCGAATATCGCCGTCAGCGGGCGGAAGCGATCCTGCTGGTGCAATGGTGGCTGCGGGATGTCTGGTTGCGCACCCTGGCCGCCGGCGACGGCCTGCTGAAATTCCCCGACCTTTCCGGCGCGGAAGCCGTCGCCCGGCGCATCACCCCCCGGCAGGCACTGGAGAATTTGCTGACATTGGAACAAACCCAGCGGTTGCTGCACACCAACGTCCAGGAAGCGCTCGCACTGGAGGTGAGCCTGCTCAAACTTCATCTTTAGCCGGTTGCGAAACACCTCGCAATGAAGTCCCCGACAAAAATCACCGGCAACGAAGTTTATGCGTTGGTATTCGGATTGTTTCTCGGCCTGGCAATCTTCAAGTTCGGCAATCCGGTGATCCTCGACCAAAAAATCACGCCGCCAGGTTCGCCGGCCGAATTTTGGACGGACGCCTGGCCTACACATTGGGGCAACTATATTTTTCCGCCGCTTGCGCTGGCGGGTGCGGCAGTGGCATTTATCAGCAAATCGCGCTGGCCGGCAACACGCTGGCTCTGGCTGCTGCCGTTGGCGTGGTTTGGCTGGCAGCTGCTCTCGGCCACGCAAACCGTGGATGATGAACTTACCGCAACGACGGTCATTCAATTCGCCGGATGCCTTGCCTGCTATTTTATCGGCGCATTGGTTTTTGACCGCGAACGCGCCCTGCGATGTCTGTTGATCGGTGTGCTGGCGGCATTTGCCTTCTGCCTCGTCAAGGGAATCAACCAGCGGCTTTTTGAGTTCCCGCAAAGCCACCAATTGCTGGTGGAAGGCGAGCGGGCAGGTTGGACGAACGTCCCACCGGAAATGTTTGCAGAAATGAAACATGACCGCGTGGTCATCACCACCAACGGCATGGACGTGGCCAACCCGGCCATCCTCGCCAAATTTGAAAAGGGCCGCGTCATGGGCACCTTGGTGTATCCCAACGCCCTGGCCGGCCTGATTCTGCTGCTGTTCCCGGCATCGCTGGTCCTGGCGTTCAACAGCACAAAACAACTGCGGCCACTCATTCGCGCCTTGGTTATTGCCTTGACCATTTTTCTGGGCGGCACGGCACTGGTCTGGACCGGCTCGAAGCTGGGCTGGCTCATTGCGATGGCGGTCGGCGGTTTAAGTTTATTTCGCTTGAAGTGGCCGGCCCGGGCGAAATGGGGAGCCCTGATCGCAGTAACGATGATTGGTCTGGGATTTTTTGCGGTGCGTTTCCACGGCTACTTTGCCGCCGGGGCAACCAGCGCCGGGGCACGTTTTGATTATTGGCGCGCGGCGGTGGAAACAACTGTCCAGCATCCCCTCTTGGGCACGGGGCCGGGCACCTTCCAGCGGCCTTATGCCCAAATCAAGTCGCCGACCTCTGAAATGGCCCGACTGGCGCATAATGACTGCCTGGAGCAGTTTTCAGATTCAGGAGTTATCGGCGGACTCACTTACGGAGCATGGATTGTCTTATCATTGACGACCATCGGACGGCGGATTTGGCAGTCTGACAATCCGTTAAGAATCGCCGTTTTTCTGGGATTACTAGGCTGGTTCCTTCAAGAACTTGGCGAGTTTGGACTCTATGTTCCGGCCCTGGCCTGGACGGCTTTCACTTTGTTGGGCTGCCTGCTGGCTGGGACCGGAAATCAAATCGACAAAAGTCCGATGCCGGGCTATTCTGCCCGCCGCAAATGAAAATTCTCTTTCTCAACGGGCCGAATTTGAATTTGTTGGGACAGCGCGAGCCGGATGTCTATGGCCGCGCAACCTTGTCTGACATCGAAGCCAAGGTGCGGGAACGGGCCGCACAATTGAAGGTGGGCATTGATTTTCGGCAGACCAATCTGGAAGGTGAACTGGTTGACTGGATTCAGCAGGCAAAGGGAAAGTTTGAAGTGATTGTCATCAATGCTGCCGCCTACACCCATACCAGCATTGCTTTGCGTGACGCGATTTCGGCAGTCGGAGTGCCAACCATAGAGATTCATCTTTCAAATATTCATGCGCGGGAAGAATTCAGACACAAGTCGCTGATTGCACCCGTTTGCTGGGGTCAAATCACCGGATTCGGCCAGAAATCCTACATTCTAGCGCTGGAAGCTTCCGTTGACGTTAAAGTAGATAATAAAAAGCCATAAAATTCACTTTTTCAGGTTTTTTTGATTTGCTGCCTGGTAATTTTGTGACTTGACGACAACCGCCCGAATGGCTAGCATCTCATCCGATTTAAGAGTCATCCAAGCAGAGCCGAACTTCGGCTGCTGATTTTTTGAGTTAATAATGATTAAAAACAGGAATTAGGATTCACTTTAACGAAAACGCGCCGTGGACATAAAAGATATAAAAGCGATCATAGACCTGATGAAAAAAAACTCCATAACGGAGTTTGAATTGGAACGTCAGGATTCAAAAATCAGGCTCAAGCGCGGTTTCAATGGCGGCGCACCGGCGGTTCAGTATGATGACCAACCGATGATTGGCGGTACGGTTCCGATGTTGCCGACAACCGGAGCTCCAGCGGCCCCACCGCCGCCGCCGGCCACCGGCGAAATAGATGTAAAATCACCGATGATCGGGACTTTTTACCGGGCACCCTCTCCTGAGGCTGGAAACTATGTTGAAATCGGCACTGAAATCAACCCTGACACCGTCGTGTGCATCATTGAAGCGATGAAAGTGATGAATGAAATCAAAGCTGAAGTCAAAGGCGTGATCACGCAAGTTCTGGTGGAAAACGCCAAACCGGTGGAATTCGGCCAGCCGTTGTTCAAGGTCAGGCCCAACTGACTTCGGCGACAGAAACATTCGTTTAATCCTGTTTGCTTTCACTGACAGCCCATGTTTGAAAAAATTCTGGTCGCCAATCGCGGCGAGATCGCTGTTCGGATCATTCGCGCCTGCAAAGAGTTGAACGTCCGCACGGTCGCCGTCTATTCCGAGGCGGATGCCAATTCCATGCACGTGCAACTGGCCGACGAAGCCATCTGCATCGGCAAAGCTCCGGCATCAGAAAGTTATTTGCGCATTGACCGGATTATTAGCGCCGCCGAGGTCGCAGACGTGGACGGCATTCACCCCGGCTACGGTTTTCTCTCGGAAAACGCCCATTTCGCCGAAGTTTGCGAAAGTTGCAACATCCGGTTCATCGGCCCCAGCCCGCGCGCGATGCAGGCGTTGTCCGACAAGGCCGTCAGCCGCGCCCTGGCCAAAAAAGCCGGGGTCGCCACACCGCCCGGGTCGGAAGGCGTGGTCGAAAAGGAACAAGAAGCCTTGGCCATCGCCAAACACATCGGTTATCCGGTGATGATCAAGGCGGTCGCCGGTGGCGGCGGCCGCGGGATGCGGGTGGCGCATAACGACATTTCGCTCGTAAAAGGCTATCACACGGCGCGAACCGAGGCGGAAAAGGCGTTTGGCAATTCGGGCGTCTATATTGAGAAATACATCGAGAATCCGCATCACATCGAGATTCAGATTCTTGGCGACCACAAAGGGCGCATCATTCATCTGGGCGAACGCGATTGTTCCGTTCAACGCCGCAACCAAAAGCTGATAGAAGAGTCGCCCTCGCCATTGATCGAGAATAAATTCCGAAAATTGCGGGACAAAATCGGCAAGGCCGCCGTGAAAATCGCCGAAGCCGCGCACTACACCAACGCCGGCACCGTTGAGTTCATCGTGGACAATCACGGCAATTTTTACTTCCTTGAAGTCAACAAGCGCATTCAAGTCGAGCATCCGGTCACCGAGGAGGTCACGGGCATTGATCTCGTGCGCTACCAGATTTTGCTGGCGATGGGCGAGCCGCTGCAGCATTCGCAGAGCGACATTCAAATCAAGGGTCACGCCATCGAATGCCGCATCAATGCGGAAGATCCGTTTGATGATTTTCGGCCCAGTCCCGGACGGATTGAAATGTATTACCAGCCCGGTGGACGGGGCGTGCGCGTGGACACCCATGCTTATGCGGGTTACACCATCCCGCCGACGTACGACTCCATGATTGGCAAACTGATCGCGACCGGCAAGGACCGCCGGGAGGCAATGGATCGCATGAACCGCGCGCTCGCGGAATACATGATCACCGGCATCAAAACCACGGTATCCTTCCAGCAGGCCATCATGCAGGACCCGAATTTCCGGCGGGGCGTCTATTCGACCAGTTTTGTCGAACAATTGCTCGGCGGTGCCCGGCGTGAATTGATTGAGGAAAAACTCTGATGCCAGACCGGCGCCAGCGCCCTCCCCTGGAGTTCCAGAATTAAATTTGACAGCCGCTGCCCGCCGTTTATCTTGACCACTAAATACTATGGCTGACATTCCTTCGAACATTCCAGGCGCGCCCACCGGCGCTGTGCCGCCGGTCAAAAAAGAAACCGGCAAGGTCCAGCCCAAAAAAGAGACCGTCCGCATCAATTTGCCGCCAAAACCATCCGCGGCGCCGACCATCAAACTGCCGACGTTGCCGCCCGGTGGCCCGACCGGCGCTCCCAGCGCAGCACCGCTGGCCACGGCCAAGACCGCGGCGGCGCCCACTGCCGCCGCACCAAAGACCGCGGCGGCGCCGGCAGCTCCAGTGTCCCGTCCCGCTCCGGCGGTTTCCAGAGCGGCCTATGCCGGTGCACCCGCCATTGGCGCGCTCGACAAAATTTTGATCATTGCCGCCGCCGTGGCCGGAGTGTTTGCCGTGGGCACCGTCGTCTGGATGTTCGTGATATTAAATAGTGCAGTCAGTTGACATGGTTTTAACCACTTCGTGTTTTGTGCCTTGAATTTCTCTTAACGTAAACGTATGGCCTCCCCATTGATTGTTCCGCTCACCCAGGAAAACTTCGCGCAACAGGTTTTGCAGTCGCCGGTGCCCGTGCTGGTTGACTTCTGGGCCGAATGGTGCGGTCCATGCAAAATGATCGCTCCGCTCCTCGACGAACTGGCCGACGAATACGACGGCAAGGCCAAAATCGGCAAAGTGAACATTGATGAACAGCAGGCGCTTGCAGCCGAGTACGGCATCCGCGCCATCCCCACCCTGCTGCTGTTCAACAAGGGCCAGGTTGCCGACCAGATCGTCGGTGCGCGCAGCAAACGCGATTTCAAGACCAGCCTGGACCGCGTTGCGGTCTGACCGCACCGGTCCCGCAAGGCGGGATTATGCCGCTCATCGTCACGCCCCAACAATTCAGTCAGCGTGCCGAATTGTATCACCAGTTGGCCCAGCTCAACTCCGCCGGCATTGGCGTCATCCGCGCCCTGGAGCAAATCAAACGCAGCCCGCCCGCCCCTTCCTACCGCCAGCCGTTGCAACGGCTGCTCGACGAGCTCGCCCGGGGCACAACCCTGGCCGAATCATTGCAAGCCCTCAACTGGCTGCCCTCATTTGACCTCGCCTTGATTGGAGCCGGCGAACAGAGCGGGCGGCTCGATACCTGTTTTCGCCTGCTCGCCGATTATTACAACGATCGCGCCCGCGTCATCAAGCAGGTGATTTCCCAGCTCATCTACCCCGTTGGACTGATCCATCTGGCCGCCATCATTTTTTTTGTCGTGCTCCCGTTTGCCGCCTCGCAGTTCAACGCCAGCCTGGTCCTCCTGTTCGTCAAAACCGCGCTCATCCTCTCGCCGCTGTATGGCGCTGTCGCCTTGATGATTTATGCCACGCAGAGCAAACATGGCGAAAAATGGCGAGCCAGGATCGAAGCCTGCCTGCGTTGGGTTCCCATTCTGGGCAAGGCCCGGCAGTGTCTCGCCCTGTCCCGGCTCGCCGCCGCACTCGAAGCGCTTATCAGCGCCGGGGTCAACATTTTCGAAGCCTGGGACATGGCGGCCACCGCCAGCGGTTCACCAGCCTTGCGCCGCGCCGTCACCGGTTGGAAACCACAAGTGACCGCCGGCCAAATGCCGTCCGAAGCCGTCCGTCTCTGTCCGTTGTTTCCGGAGATGTTCGCCAATCTTTATGCCAGCGGCGAGGTCAGCGGCAAACTTGACGAATCACTCCGCCATCTGAACCGGCTTTACAATGAGGAGGGCACGCGCAAGCTGAACGCCTTCGCCACCTGGATGCCGCGGCTCGTTTATATGCTGGTCGTGCTGATGATCGCTTACAAGGTCATCCAGTTCTGGGCGGCCATGTATGGTCCGCACAGCGAGCTTTCCAATGTTCTGAACGGGTTTTAATTCCGCTTTGCGCGCCGGACTTTTGCCCGCTACTTTCGCCGCATGACATTGACCGAACTGTTCGCCGACGAGGAGCTTCGCCGAAGCAAATTCCCCGTTGCCCGTGACAAAATTTTTCTCGCGCATGCCGGGGTCTGCCCACTGCCAAGCCGGGTGGCCGAGGCCGTTGCCGAATGCGCCCGGCAAGGCACGCTGGGTGACCAGGAAGCTTTCGTCCTGCACCGGTTGAATGACGCGCGCAAACTCGGCGCGCAATTGTTGAACTGCCAGCCGGAGGAAGTCGCACTGGTCGGGCCGACGTCACTCGCCCTGAGCTTTGTCGCCGCCGGTCTGAATTTTCGCAAGCACGACAACATCCTCATTTATCACGACGATTATCCGTCGAATGTTTATCCGTGGATGGCACTGGCAGAACGCAGCGTCGAAGTCCGCCTGCTCAATACGCGTGGTCTTGGCGTCATCCGCCCGCAGGATGTGATGGGCCAGGTGGACGAGAACACCCGGCTCGTGGCGCTCGCGTCCTGCCATTTTGTCAGCGGCTACCGCATCGAGATTCAGGCAATCGGTAAATTTTTGCGTGATCGCGGCATCCTGTTTTGTCTGGATGCCATCCAGACGCTCGGCGCATTTCCCACAACGGTTGAGCACGTGGATTTTCTCGCCGCCGACGCGCACAAGTGGCTGCTGGGACCGTGCGGCGCAGGTCTGCTTTACGTCCGGCGCGAAATCCAGGAAAAGCTGAACCCGCCGGTTTACGGCTGGCATAACGTGCGCTGCCCGAATTTTGTCGCGCAGGAACACATTGTCTTTCGCAGCGGTGCGGCCAAATACGAAGCCGGCACGCACAATTTGCTGGGACTCGCCGGCTTGATCGCCGCCATGGAACTCACATTGGAAACCGGAGTGGAAAACATCGCCGCCGAGCTGCTCCGCAAACGCGCGTGGCTCGTTCCCGCCTTGCAAGCAAAGGGGTTTACGGTCCTGAACGCAGAGGCAAAAAAGGAAAATGCCAGCGGCATCATTTCATTTCACCAGCCCGGCAAAGACCTCGCGCCATTGCACCAAAAACTGGCGGATGCCGGCGTTGTGGCATCGTTGCGTACGGACCGCCAGGGGCAAAATTACCTCCGGTTCTCGCCGCATTTTTACAACACGGACGCAGAGCTGCAACGGACGTTGGAATTGCTCTAACGGCAGCGGACGGCTGTGATTACGAAACGTCCAGCCGGCTGTATTCGCGAATGGAGGCCCGCCACCAGGGAGCCAGTGATTCGCCTGTGCGCAGCCAGGCCTCGTGATACAACCAGACCATGGTGCGCCCGTCAGCCATGATTAAAAGCCGTTCGGCCGGGGTCAATTTGTCCGGCCCGAGAGCCAGCAATTTTTCGCCCAGCGCGCGGACCCTCGGGCTTCCGACACCCATCACGGCCAGTTGCTCGGCATAGACCGGATTCAGTTGCTTCTCCCGCAGCAGCGAAACGTGAATGGCGTTGACATAAGGATCCAGCACCGCGTCCGCCAGACCCGCGTGCGGGCGCTGCAGGGAATTGTCTTCGGTAAGTTCATGAACTTTCATGTTCGCCCGCAGAGCAACCAACTCCGGTGGCGGCGCGATTTCTTCCGGTGTAAGGAACAATCCCAGCTTCCGCGCACGGGCTCCGAGACTGCGACGGCTGGTTAGCACGCTCAGTGGAACGGACAAGACCATCCCCGCGAGCACAGGTGTAAACCACCAGAACAGCGACGGGCTGAGAAACCACATGAACACGCCCCAAGCCAGTCCGATCAACGTATGCCCCCAATGGCGCCGGATGGCATAGCCCCAAGCCGTGCCGTCGGCGGCGCGTTGTTGCGTTCCCCATCCGACACTGACGCCCAGCAGGTTCATGACGACAAACCGGGTGTGCCACAACATCAACAAAGGCGCATGCAGGGTGGAAAAGATGGTCTCGCAAACGACGCTGGCGGTCGTGCGTGCCAGGCCGCCGAACGCCTGCCGGCGATTCCAATCATATGAAAGATCAATCAGCGCCAGCGCTTTTGGCAACATGATGACAACCATGCAAATGATGAAAATAAGCAACGCGTGCGCCGTGCCGCTCAAACCTTTTAGCACATAGGATTGTACGGTGATGTCCGAAAGACCGGTGTGATTGTGAAACCAGCGAATCCAGTTGAAGGTGATCAGGAACGCCAACCATAGCGGACCGGCCAAATAGCCGCAAATCCCGAGAATCAGGTGCAGCCGGCTCACCCCGCGCAGGCCTTTGGCAAACAACACGAGGCCGTGCTGCAGGTTACCTTGGCACCAGCGGCGCTCGCGCTGGGCATTTTCGATCAGGGCCTGCGGGGTTTCCTCGTAGCTGCCTTCCAGGTCGTAGGCAAACCAGACTTCCCAGTTCTCGCGCAACATCAGCGCCGCTTCGACAAAATCATGGCTGAGGATCTGGCCGCCGAACGGCTTGCGTCCGGGCAGTTGCGGCAAATCGCAAAATTGCATGAACGGCTCGGTGCGGATGATGGCGTTGTGCCCCCAATAATTTCCGAAATCGAGCGTCCAATAATTCAACCCGGCAATAAACAGCGGCGCGTACAGGCGGTTGGCAAATTGCTGGATGCGGCCGAACAAGGACTCGGCGTTGACCAGCGCCGGCACGGTCTGAATGAGTCCGACGGTGGGATGCACCTCCATCAATTTCACCAGGTCCACGAGCGTTTCACCGCGCATGACACTGTCGGCGTCGCACACCATGAAATAGCGATAGCGGCGGCCCCAGGTATTGAGAAAATCGCGCACGTTTCCACTCTTGCGGCTCTCATTGTTCAGCCGGCGGCGATAGTGAATGCGGCCCAGCGCATCAAGTCCGCGGGTTAAATCATACCAGTAGCGTTCCTCCTCGACCCATTTGTCGGGATCGGTGGAATCGCTCAGAATAAAAAAATCAAAGCGTTCCAACTGGCCGGTTCTTTCCAAAGATTCATACGTCGCGCGCAACCCTTCGCAAACGCGCACGACGTCCTCGTTGTAAACCGGGAAGATGATCGCCGTGCTGATGCCGGCGATGCTTTGGTCTCGGTAGGCCTTGAGCTGAGTGATGCGGCGGTCGTCGCCAAACATCCGCAGCACATAACCATACAGGCCGTGCATGCAACCGATGGCGGCGAACAAAAATAGAATCACAAACAGGACCAATAGCACGGTGCAGGACGTGGACCACCCCGTTCGCCACAGCAAATCGGCAAAGAGCATCGAAACCAGGCCGGTGAGCAACAGTGCGCAGGAATAAAAAATAAACAGCCGCAAGCCGTGGCGCCCGATACGCCGCGCGGGCATCACCCGCAGTGGGGATGACGGGCTTGAGACCGTAGCGGATGGGGAAGCGCCGGACATGACTCAGTGCGTGAGGATGAAAATGGCCACCAGCAACAAGGCAAACAGCGTCCAGGCCAGCACCATCTTGAGATAAGGCAGCCGGCCCAGATAGGTCAGGGTCGTAATCGGACCGAGATCCAGAGGACGCGGCGTCATTTTGGAGAGCTGAAAATCCGGCCCGGCGCGCAAATAGCTTTCGCGCATCGCCGAGATGAATTCCTTTGGCCACGGGCCGGGCCGCAAAAATTGTTCCTGCCAGCGTCCGGGCATGTCGGCGAGCAGCAGCGCGAGGCGTCCGCGCGTGGAGAGCAGCTGGTCGGCGTTGGTCGGCGGTTCCTGCAGGACCTCGGCAAACCAATCAATCACGATCCGGTCCATTTCCTCGGCAGCGAGCTGGGTGGCGGACCGTTGCGGCTCGGCCGGAGCCCGGTGCGCAGCGCGCTCGAGCACGCGCAGCACCAGCTGGCCAAGCAGGGCCTTGTTGCGGACCCGCAAGGCGTGGAAATAATTCTCCACCTTCTCATACGCCGCATTCCACTCTTCAAGCCGGCGGCCCGCCAGATGGCCGGAAGAATCGGTCAATGCCCCGATGCCATTCATGGCGGACTCCATTGGTAGGTCCAGGTTTCGCTCAACAGGTTGGTCCCCTTTTGCAGCGTGCAGCGCAGGTCCACCGGATCGGTGTTGCCGGGCTTGGGCTGCATTCTCAATACCACGCGCCACGTGCCCAGCCCGTCACAGCGTACGACCTGATTGTCCACAATCACCGCATTGGTGCTGCAATAGGCCACCGCCTGCGGGATGTCGTTTTCCAAAATGGCATCCAGTTTTGGCCCGTCGAAATCAATTACGAACTGCCGGCTGTTCACATCCCGCGAGTCAAGTCCAACGCGCGTGGATACGACCCTTTCCTCGGACAATTTGTCCATTTCACTGATCCAGCGAAGGGTGTAGCCAAAATGGTAGGGTTGCAGCGGCGCGGGTTTGTTTTTGGGATCCCAAAACACCACGATGTTGTCGAACCCCTCATAATTTGCGCTCAATTCCACCAGATGCAAATCGCCATCACCCCAGTTGCCCCGCGGCTCGATCCACACGCCCGGTTCCAGATGATACAAGTTGAACATGTCCTGATACGCGGCAAAGGAACGCTCGCGTTGCAGCAGGCCGAAGCCCCGGACATTCGGAGCGGAAAAAACCTGATGACGCATCACGGAGGGATTGTCGAGCGGGTTCCAAAACACCTCGCCGTTGTCCATGTGAACCAGCAGTCCGTCGGTGTCGTGAACTTCCGGACGATAATCGTCGAATTTGCGCTCCGAATTCTTGCCGAACCAAAACATGCTCGTCAGTGGCGCCAAACCAATGGTTTTGATGGGCAATCGCGCCGCGTTCATGGCATGAACCGTGTTGGTTTCGCGAAGATACAACACCGCGTCAACGTCCACCACCGTTGTCTCCCCCGGCCGGATGATAAATTGATACGCACCCACGCAACTGACGCTGTCCAGAATGGCAAACAG
>Ga0265338_10001287_pt1 | contig 41160 bp, 33 predicted proteins | sample 42126metaG_FD_193579 | JGI IMG/M metagenome (GOLD analysis project Ga0265338, IMG submission 193579) | Rhizosphere microbial communities from Carex aquatilis grown in University of Washington, Seatle, WA, United States - 4-21-26 metaG | ecosystem: Host-associated > Plants > Roots > Rhizosphere... | reverse complement strand
CCGCACCCTCTAAAAAGTTGAAATCGCCAGTTTAAATACTGGTGTTTCCTTCCCCTATATTTCCCAGGTGGTGAGGATGGATTATGCAAACGGAGGGGTGAACTACCGAGCCACCGCCGAAAAGATTATTTATGATTTCGCTACCGGCAATGTCCGGACAAACTTTAATCTGGGAGAAGTCCAACTTTCAGACCTCTCGACTCTCGTAACCACCGATTTAGATACGTCGGACAATATCCGAACTGAGACAACATACAAGACCGGAACTTTTCTCACTAGCAAGCCAGACGTTATCATGGTTTCCAAGGCGGATTTAAACGGTGTCAGAAAGCAGCGTTTCAACTACGACACTCGTGGAAATCTGACGTCCAGCGAAGTGTGGTTTGCGGAGGGAAATCGATGGATTATGGGATCGCAAATCGAGTACGACGCGGTCGGGAATCCGTTCCGGACGACCGATCCTGACGGGGTAGTCACGGAGACCACTTTTGATTCCGACTACCGAATATTTCCTATTAAAACGACGGTTGCCCCCGGCACCTCCCTTGAAATGTCAGCACTCGCTTCCTTTGATCCGCGTTCGGGAGAAATTCTTCGAGCCACTAATCATTTGGGGCTAATTGGGAAAACGGACTATGACGTGTTCTTTCGCCCAACCGCGACGTATGTAAACGAGCAGCCAAACGCTGAGCCGACTCTTTGGCGCACGAGAACATACTATTATCTGAACGGCATCTCGGGCACGACATCGAATAACAAAATCCATTCGCAAACTTATGATCCGGGCGACACGGTTAATGGAATCGAGACATTCACCTATCTGGACGGCTTGGGCCGAGGAATCCAAGCGCGGGTTGAGAGCGAGACAAACGGATGGTATCGCTGCAGCGACGTTTATCACAATGACAGCGGAAAAGACAAATTCGATCCACTTCCTTACTTTAATGCCGGGTCGAACTACGTCGCCCGCGTGGTTGCGCAATACGGCACGTTAACCGAATACGACTCTGCGGGGAGAGAAAGCAAAACGACCCAAGCTGCGCAGGCAACATACAATTCCAATCGCCAGCGCGTTGGCAACGTTACACTTACAGGTGGTGACACCGATTCTCCAATTGGGTCGCTAACCGTTACGTACGGCGAAGGGGCAAATCCGTGGGTGGCGACTAGCACCGATCCTCAAATCACCGGAAAATTGAGCAAAGCCTACGCGGACGCATTCGGCCACGTGATTCAAATTGATGAAATTACCAATTCAGGCGCAGCCGCTATCTCGACCTATTACAAATTCGCGTTTACAGGGGAGTTGACAAACATCATTGATCATTTGGCAAATAAGACCGAATTGTTTTACGACAGCCTAGGACGCAACACCTTTGTTCACGATCCCGACTTGGGCTATATTACAAATGTTTACGACGACATCGGACGCGTTACTGATGCGTATGATCCTAAAGGCCAGCGGATACATTTTAATTTCGAAAGTGTGTTGGGGAGACTTCAGTCAAAGGAAGTTTATGACAGTTCGAAAACGCTTAAACGCCGGGTGTTGCTGCAGTACGATGTTCCAGTCAAATCAGGTTGGTCAGTATCTCGCGGGCAGTTGGCAGGCATTACAGAAATCTCGCTAGCGTGTAATTGTACCAATAGTGCTCGCTACTGGAGCTATGATTATAAAGATCGGGCTTTGAAAGACGGGCTTTATTCTTCTGCCTTCGGGGAATTCGTCACCACTAATGGATATAACGAAGATGGCCAATTGGTGACATTAAGCTATCCGAACGATGTGGCGCGAATGGCCTATACCTACCAGAATGGCGTGCTCAAGAAAATACAGAGCTCGAAAGGCACGGGATCTTCTTCGGAGACATTTTACGAACTGGGTTCCATCAACGAATTTGGCCAGGTCGTCAATTATAAAACACACAGCGGTCAGGTGAATACCACTTACGATTTTTACGCCATATCCAGGCGGTTGAAGACGATTTCTTCGGCAAAAGGGGCGACAACCATTTTAAGCAAAACGTACAAATTCAATAACGATTCTGAGATTACTGAAATCGTTGATAATGTGCCCGGGCATACCGGATCGGCCTCAGGTTCAATACAGAGCATTCAATACGATGGCTTCCATCGTTTGAGCAAAATGACCGATGTGTCGGGAACCCGCTCCTACAAGTACGATGTTCTTGGAAATATGATTTCCAACGGGGATGCTCAGAGTCCACAGGATTACGTGTATGGTTCCAGCAAGCCTCACGCAGTGACCTCAGCCAACGGAAAGACGTATCAATATGATGCGAACGGCAGCATGACGAACCGCAATGGCCAAACCTTGATTTATGATGAGGAGGACCGCCTCGTGCAGGTAACGAACGCAACCTGTAACGTTTACTTTGGCTACGATTATGATGGAACTCGTCTTTGGAAATACAATAAGAACGGAGATAAATACACATGTTATGTGAGTTCTTTGTATGAATACCGGGAAAACGATACCGCTGGCTTATGCTATGTTTATGCGAGCGGTCAGCGAATCGCTGCATTTCGCCCTACAGCAGACACTTATGCGTTAGGGGGCGATCCGCATCCCTGGATTGCGACGCTATCCCATCACGTCCGCACTGAATCCGATCGACTGAGCAAAGTCATCTCGTGGGTTTTTGCGCCCACACGATCGGGACAAACGAACATTGTTTTGGCGGTAGCTTTTTGCTTGGCAATCATATTAATCGGCAAATGGAAAATAGGGGTGCCGCTGGAAAAACGGGAACGGCGATTCTATTTCCAGCCGCTCTGGCGCCGAGCCGTCCTTGTCGTGCTCATGCCTGCGTTGTTGCTTGAAACAACACCAGTTCATGCTCAATTCGTGCCTAGCGCCGAGGTGTTTTATTATTACCATGCTGACCATTTAGGCTCCTCAAATATCACCACGGACCGCTCGGGCAATGTCATACAACATCATGAATATCTTGCTTACGGGGGCGAACGTTACAGTGAAAACAATGCGGCTGGACATCCGGAATACAACCTCACCCATCAGTTTACTGGCCAGGTCCTCGATGACGAAACGGGTCTCTATTATTATAACTCACGGTATTATGACCCCGAACTAGGCAGATTCATTCAAGCCGACACGGTTACGCCGTCAGTCGCTGACTGCCAATCACTAAATCGTTACAGTTACTGCTTAAATAGCCCTTTAAACTATACTGACCCATCAGGCCATTTTGCCTGGATGGTAGTGCTCGTTGCCGCTCTTGAAGCAGGCGCGGCTGGAGCGGCAATTGGGGCCGTTGCAGGCGGTATTATTAGCGCCATCACAGGGGGGAATGTTGGGGCTGGGATCTTAGGTGGTGCCGTTGCCGGTTTTGTTACGGGCTTTGGCATTGGCGCTGGAGGGCAGATAGCTGTGGGACTCCACGCAGCTTCGCCTATCGGAGCATCAATTGGTGGTGCTCTAGGCGGTGCCGCCGGCGGTGCTGCCTCCTCTGCAATTCAGGGCGGTAACGTGGCTGTGGGTGCCATAATGGGGGCAATTAGTGGGGCCATAGCAGGTGCCTTAGATCCGGTGACCAACCAGCCTGATGGAACTTTCAGGGATGAGCTTGGGAATCGTTTTGCATTACAATTTGATGATCAGGGGAATGCAACATACGTTCCGTATCACTATGTTAAACCTGACGTGGAATTTAGTGCAAGTGCCAGTACAAGTAGTGCCGGTGGTTCTCCTCCTCCCCCTTCTGTTCCTGCGTCGGGTCTGAGCCCGTCACAGGCGAGCGGCTTGGCGGGATTTCTTCACGGTGTCGGCATAGCACTGAATGTTGCTTCCTTTATTCCAGGCCCCATTGGGGCTATCGGAAGTATCGGGAGCGCAGTATTTGCAATTGCACGAGGAGAGTATGGGAGTGCCGCGCTTGATTTGGCTGGAGTTATTCCGGGAGGGAAAATTGCGGCAACAGCATTAAAGGAACTGAAAGTTGCCAAGGCCATAAAGGCGGCGGCTTTAATTGGAAAGACCGAAAAAGCTGCCGCTAACGAACAGCGGTTGATAAAGGTGATCAAAAATGCTACTGGTAAGGGAAATGATATTAGAGTTGCAACCCAAAAGGAGGCAGAGCAGTTATTGGAGAAGTCTCGACCCGAAATCCCGTGGCGGAACACATACGAAGCACCGAAACCCAACATCGGGAAAGAAATTCATCCATCGGACGGCAGTGGGGTGGATCTGCCGCACATCAAATGGAGGGATTGGACTGGCGGAAAATCGGCTGGCGCCGAGGGCCACGTTTACTTTGAAAGGCCAAATTGAAATCGAAATGCTGTATGTTATCCGATAGTTCGACAAAATTTGATACACCGTTGCCAGGGCGGCCCGTTGCCTCTGATGTAGCAGAGAGGGTCATTTCTGATTTTCTATTGCGCTTCAGGAAGACTGCAGCCTCCCAAAGCCCTAGCAATATTCCAACAGCTTGCGTGTTGCGAGGACGTAAATTTCGTGATCTTCTTATTCCCCCGAAGCTCCTTGAAAAGCACCAAATTCTATTCTTTTTGGAATCAGCTTCTATCCTTAACGTGGTCGATCCATCGGCAGTGGTACACTATTTCGAGGAACGAAAACCATGGGAAGATTACGATATATGTCTATTCGACGAGAGTTTAGAATGGTGCATTGGCATAACTCATAATGGCGATACAATTATTACGGATGCCGAAGGGGTTCTTGGTTAAGACCATAAACGGAAAGGGGTTCTCACTATTTGCACTTTCACTTTACTATCGTCTCGTTCCTGAAAAACCCGATGGCTTCCTCACATTCCAAATTCAACCCATTTTCAAGCAGACTTTGGACTTTGTTTCCTTCTGTTCAAGTCCCCTTCCGCGCCCTGTCGTGCCGGCCTGTCTCGCCGGAGTCTCACGAAGGCGGAAGCCCTTGCGCAAGCAGATCTGCGTTCGTTTGGACTTCGTCCCCTTCGTTCCGCGCTGCCCGTTCCGAGTTCCCCGTTCGGGAGGGCCTTGCCCCTCGTTCCGCGCTCCGCGTTGCGAGTTCCGCGTTGCGAGTTCCGAGTTGCGAGTTCCGAGTTGCGAGTTCCGAGTTCCGCGTTTGCCAGCGTTTTCCAACCCAATCAAACCGAATCAAGGGAATGGGCCGAGTTGGTCAACGTAAAATTCAAAGTTAGTCTAAGTGAATCAAAGTGAATCAAACCAAATTAAACCGGATCAAAGCGTAGGGGCATTCGTTCGGTGTTCCCCGTGTTGGCTCGGCGGGCATGGCCGCCCAGCCGCGTTCAAAGATGAGGTCCGCATCCTGGCATTGTGCCTGGAGCGCCGAGCATCTGCTCGACAATAGCGGAACCGACCGGGAAACGCGTCGGACTGCAGTTTCAGGATCGCCCAAAGCTAAAATTGCGCTTTGACGCGCTCGTTTTTTAAGGTAGTATCGACACTGTGAGTTTTAGGCTCTCCAGTTTGAATATTCGTCGCGCCGGCACGGTGGGAATTGTTTGCCTGGCGTTCGCGGGGATCGCTCGCGCCGCCGAGGGGATGCGCAACATTGAGGTGGTGCCGCTGCACGGCACCGTGATGGACACAAACTTCGATCAATCGTCCCCGTCTGACCCGCAGCGTTTTGAAGCGTGGTCACCACGCGCTCCGCGCACGGTTCAACCCCAGACCCCTGGCAGAACGATGATCCCTCTGCCACCACCGCAAAACGGGATTTCTCCCGAGCGCGAAAGAGAACTGCTGGATCGCCGCCGGAATTGGGTCTTCATGACGCCGGAGGATTATGCGTCGCCGGATGGAAAAAAAGACGCGCTCGATGGGAACGATCTGGGAGGGAAATCGGCCACTCTGATGGAACGGTATTATCAGCGTTTAACCGATTCCGAGCACGCGGCCGTGACGAATCAGTTCAATAAATTGGGTGCCGATCAATTCGGCGGGCGAACCAACCTGGTGGGCGGCGACTTGCCCGCTCCGGGGCGGGGATCTTTCGGGGATAGCCCTTTCAATCCGGTCACGGACGCCGGGGTTTTCGAATCGATCCGCCGGAATGATCTTTCCAATCCTTTTGGTTCGGATACCCACAGCGCCTTGCCGTCTCCGGAAGAAGTGCGGGTGCAGGCCGAGCAGAAGGCGCGCATGGAAAACTACCGGCAGATTTGGAATATCGACCAACCCGCGGTCGCTCCCGCGGCGGCGCCGGTTTCCGTTCCGATTGATTCCGGTCCTTTATTTGGCCTTTCGGATTCAAGTATGCGGCCGGTAAATTCCGGGAATTCTTCGGGGGGAAATTCTTCTTCGTCGCATTCCCAGACGCCGACGCCCATCGTTGCTTCCCCGCGGGATACCAAGCCGCCGCACGCGGATTTCACTCCCCTGCAAAGGCCGTTCTGACCCGGGAATTCCGGGCTGGCTTTATTCCCAGCGCAAAACCTGAACCGTCGAGCCCGCCGCAAGAGTGGTTCTCGGCGGCATATCAACCAATCCTTCGGCCAACGCCAGCGAACTAAGCAGGTGCGACGCCTGGGTGCCGGCCGAACGGACTTTTCCTTTCGAATCCAGGGCGACGCGCATGAAGTGCCGCCGATTGTCCGAATTCGAAAATGGCTCCGCGAGTATTCCCAAAGATGCTGGCAGACTTACCTTCGCGGCTCCCTGCCACCGCAGCAACGCGGGCCTGGCGAGCAGCAGAAATGTAACGAACGCCGAAACGGGATTGCCGGGCAAACCGAACAGGAGCTTGTCGCCATGCCGCCCAAAGACAAACGGACGGCCAGGTTTGATCGCAACTTTCCAGAACTCCAAATGACCCCCAAGTTCCTCGAAAGCGCTTTTCACAAAATCCATTTCGCCAACCGAAACACCGCCGCAGGTGATGACGATATCGCAGTCGCCAAACGCGCGCGACAGCGCGGCCCGGGTGGCTTCCGCGTCGTCGGGCACGATGGGGAAAATTTGCGGGAGAGCGCTGGCTGCGGCTATCAGAGGCGCGAGCGCGGCGCGATTACTTTCATAGATTTGACCGGGCGCCAGCGGTGAACCGCCCTCTTTCAGTTCTGAACCGGTGGCGAGCAAGGCCACCGAGGGCCGCCGATTCACCGTCACCTGAGCCGTGCCGCCGGCGGCGAGCAGGGCGATGTGCGCGGCGCCCAGCCTCTCGCCGGGTGCGACAATTTCCGCGCCCCGCTTAACGTCTTCGCCACGGAATCGCACATTTTCCCACGGCTTGGCGGAATCGAGGAAGAGGATTTTGTGCGATGGGTTCGCGTCGTTTCGCGTGTCCTCCTGCATCACAACCGCGTCGGCCCCGCGCGGCAGGGTTGAGCCGGTGAAAATGCGGATGCACTGGCCGGGGGAAAGTTCGCCGGAAAAATTCTCACCGGCGGCAATTCTTCCGGCGAGCAGAAGTGAAACCGGATTTTGCGAACTCGCGGATGCGACCTCCCGGGCCAGCACAGCGTAACCGTCAACGGCGGAATTATCGAAAGGCGGGAGGTCGGTCAGGGCGAGAATTTTTTCGGCGACAACCCGCCCACAGGCCTCGGCCAGCGGAATGACTTCACTTTTCGGCGCTGGAATTGAGGCGAGGATGCTTTCGACGGCCTTTTCGAGCTCGATCATTTTAAGAGTGTCGAGGGACGAATGGCCGGTGTCGAGACTGAAGCGACTGCTAATGCGCGGAGGTCAGCATGAGCACCTGCTCGAGGGTCGAGACGCCGTCGCGGACGCGATCGAGCGCGACCATGCGCAGGGTTTTCATTCCCTGGCCGATGGCGACTTTGCTCAATTCGCGGGTGTTAGCGCGGGAGATGATCAATTTGCGGATTTCGTCCGTGACGGTCATCGCTTCGATGATAGCGAGACGTCCGGAGTAACCGGAATTTTTGCAGCGGTCGCACCCGCGGCCGCGGTAGAAAGTTACGCCTTCAAAAATGGCGGGGTCGATGTTCAGGTCCCGATACATTTTTTCTGGATATTCGACGGGCTCTTTGCAATGTGAGCAAATGCGGCGCATGAGGCGTTGGGCGCAAGCGAGAATGACCGAGGACGAAATCAGGAATGGCGCAATGCCCATATCGTCCATGCGCGCGATAGCGCCGGGCGCGTCATTGCAGTGCATGGTGCTCAGCACCTGGTGGCCGGTCAGGGCTGCCTCAACCGCGATTTCCGCGGTCTCGGTATCGCGAATTTCGCCGATCATGATGATGTCCGGGTCCTGGCGGAGAATGGAGCGGAGCGCGTTGGCGAAGGTAAGGCCGATTTCCTTTTTGACCGGCACCTGGTTGATGCCGGGGATTTGAAATTCAACGGGATCTTCGACGGTGATAATGTTAAAAATAGGGCTATTCAGTTCGTTAAGCGCCGAATAGAGAGTGGTGGTCTTGCCGGAGCCGGTCGGGCCGGTCACCAGAATCAACCCGTGCGGCGCGTCCACGGCCGCTTTCACTTGCTGGAATGTGTCCGGATCGAGGCCCAATTTGTCCAGGCTGGCGGAGAGATTTCCCTTATCGAGCACGCGGAGCACGATTTTTTCGCCATGAACGGTGGGCAGAATGGACACCCGCAAATCGTAGTCTTTGCCGCCGACGCGCAGCCGCATGCGTCCGTCCTGGGGCAACCGCCGCTCGGCGATGTCCAGGCTGCTCATGATTTTGAAGCGGGACGCCAGCGCGAGCTGCATTTGCTTGGGCGGTGGGGTGGCTTCGGCCAGCACGCCGTCCACGCGATAGCGTAGCTTCATGCCCTTCTCGAAGGGCTCGATATGAATATCGCTGGCGCGGTCTTTGATGGCCTGGACGAGAATCAGGTTCGCGAGCTTGATGACCGGCGCTTCCTCGCTCGAAGCCGCCAATTGGTCGAGATTGACCTCTTCCAGCGACTCCTTGGAAATTTCAATGTTACTGTTCCCGTCGTCTTCGAGGCTTTCGGCATCCCGCTGTTTCTTGGCATCCTCGATGATGTCTTCCATGCTCCCGCTTTTCTGGCCATCGATGTGATTCAGCTTTTCGATGATCGACTTTTCGGAGGCGATGAGCGGGGTGACTTCCAGCCGGGTGATGCGTTTGACGTCGTCGAGGGCGAGGACGTTGAGTGGGTCGGCCATGGCGAGGAACAACTTGTTGTCTAGGCGCGAGACGGGAACGACTTTGTGATTTTGGGCGACTTCCCGCGGCAGCAAGTCCGCGAGTTCCAGGGGGATGGTGATGCGCGAGAGATTGATGGGAGGTGTGTTCAGGACCCGGCCCATGCAAACCGCCATGTCCTGTTCGCTGACATAGGCTTTTTCCATGATCAGCTTGAGCAACCGCGTGCCGCCTTGCTTTTGTTGCTCGACGAGTTCCTCGATTTGCCGCGGGCTCAACAGACCGTCCTCGACCAGGGCGTCGGCAATTCGTTCACCAAATGATTTTACGGGAGGCATGGCTTAACGAAAAACTTTGCGGACATTCTTTATCAACTCAGAAGGGTCGGTGAGATACCAGAGCAGGCGATTCGGTGTCGTCTCGGCTAATTCCTTGGCCGCCTGTTGATTGAAGGGATTCGCCGTCGCCACGAGGATGGATTTGCTCATTCGATCGAAGGGCAGCACGCACCACCGCTTGCAGACCTCGGCCGGGAAACCGCGGGCGAGTTCGAGGTCCATTTCATATTTATCGAGCGGCAAGTATCCCACGCGGGATTTGTCCGAGAGAATTTTGAGCGCTCGATCGGTGGGCAGGATGCCCTTCTGGGAAAGCACGAGAACGAACGGATCGCTGATGGCGGTGGGTGGGCGGGATAAGTCGGGGGCCACCCAGCACAGATCGAAATCGCCGGCACTGATGATTTTGCCCTCGACAAAAATTTTGTGCATGGCCTGGCGGCCGTCGTCCACTTTATCGGCGGCGGCCTTGGAGCTCTTGGCGGACTTGCCGTTGTTCGAGGGAGCGGGCTTGGCGGCGGGCGCTTCCGCGGGAGCAATCTGCTCGGAAAAATTGTTGGCTTTGCTCTCAATTTGTTTGAGCGCCTTCTGCACGTCCGGATCGTCGGGAAACCGTTGCAGGATCGTCTCGTATTCGAGGATGGCCGAGGAAAGCTGTCCCATTTGCACGTAGGCTTCTGCAATCCTTTTGGACGTTTTGACGACTTCCTGCTCGCGGCCGAGTTTGGAATAGGCCTCTTTCAGGATTTCCAGCGATTGATAATCACTCGGCTGCGACTCGGTGATGACTTCAAACATCTCGATCGTCTGCGCCAATTGGGCTTCTTCGCCTGGAGTTAACGTTGTGCTTGCCATGCGTTGTCGGGAGTTTGTAGCAAAATATCCGCCATTCTTTGAAAAGGACTTATGTTTCGAAAGCGAGTTTTGCCGAATTTATTGCCGGCTCGTTTGCCGGACAGTTGTGTCCATTTTTTGGCCGACTTCTGAATGTTCCTCCTCGGGAGTCAAAAGTCCAATCCAAGTCCCGCCAGCCAGCCGGCTTTGCCAGACTGCACGAGTTTCCGGGCAAGGTATTTCTCCCGGCAGATTATGCCGCAGTTTTGATCTGGTTCACAGCGCCACCGTGAATCCGGAGGAACGCAGTTCGGGATTTTTCTGAATTGTTTGAATGGCGTTTTGAAAGCGGCAGAGGGCTGCTGCAGTCCATGGACGCCGGCGCGCCTCTAAGCCGTTTTTGTGCTGATCGTGAAAAGTTTTCATTCGTGGCGCGCGAGCCGCGTTTGTTCACCAATTTTCATTTTAATCACACTGTTCCGTTTTGGTCTGTCGAACTTTACCCTTCCCTTCCGGTCGGAACTTGCCGATTTTAGCGAGGTCCGGAGTTGATGGAAAATGTTGTTCCAATGATGTCGCCCGCGCCCGGCGAACGCTTGCTGCGTTTCGTCGGCGACCGCGTTCGTTTCACGCTCAAAGATTCCCAGGGCGGTCGGCGGCGCGCGGGTTGGTGCGCCCGGCTCCGAACGAATCTCGGACGTGCGGAAGTGCTCCGCGGCGAAATCATCCAGGCCCACGCGACGGGTGCGCCGCTCGCGGGCGCGTCCTGGTGCGATTTGCCGATGCGCGAGGACGGTGATGGCTGGTCCCTTGAATTACCGCTGGCGGAGGTAGGTTTTTTTAAATCGAAAGCCTATTTGATCGATGAGAAAGGCTGGCAACATTGGCCGGAGGGCCCGGACGTCGGAATTTCCGTTCACCCAAATATTTATCGCACGGCCAACACCATTTATTGCGCATTCCCCCGTTTGTTCGGTCCGACGAGAAATTCAATCACGACGCAAAATCCAAAGCTGGAAACGCAAATTCAGCAAATTGAGCAATTCGGTTTCGCCATCATCCCGCCTTCGGGCAAGTTCCGCGATCTGGTGCCGTGCCTGCCGCACATCATCGAAGGGCTTGGATGCCGCATTTTGCACTTGCTGCCGGTGCACCCGACACCCACGACGTTCGCGCGGTTTGGACGTTTCGGCAGCCCTTATGCGGCCCTGGATTTCACGGCCGTGGATCCGTCATTGGTGGTTTTTGACAAGCGCACGACGGGTATTGACCAGTTCCGCGAGTTGAGTTACGCGACGCATCTGCGCGGCGGGCGGGTGATCATTGATATCGTGATCAATCATACGGGATGGGGCTCGAAATTGCAGGAGGAACATCCCGAATGGTTTTTGCGCAAGCCGGATGGGGAGTTTGCGAGCCCCGGCGCGTGGGGCACGGTCTGGGAGGATTTGGTCGAGCTTAATCATATCAACGCCGTTCTGTGGGATGAATTGGCCGAGATGTTCCTGGTGTGGTGCCGGCGCGGCGTGGATGGTTTCCGGTGCGACGCCGGCTACAAAGTGCCGACGATGGCCTGGCAATACATTATCGCCCGCGTGCAGCAGGAATTTCCGGAAACAGTTTTCCTGCTCGAAGGACTGGGGGGGCCGTGGGAGACGACGGAAGCGCTGCTGACCGACGGCGGCATGCAATGGGCGTATTCGGAGTTGTTTCAAAATTATTCCGGCAAAGAGGTGGCCTGGTATTTGGATTACGCGTTCCGCCAGGACCAGCGCGTGGGCGTTTATGTGAACTACAGTGAAACGCACGATAATGACCGGCTGGCGAAGAAAGGCCGCGCGTGGTCGCTGCTCCGCAATTCGCTCTGCGCGCTCACCAGCGTGAACGGCGGATTTGGATTCACGTGCGGCGTGGAGTGGCTGGCGACGGAAAAAGTCCTGGTGCACGGCAGCACGGGGCTGGCGTGGAATAATCCGCAAAATCTCGTCCCGGAATTGGCGCAATTGAACCGCTTGCTGCACGCGCATCCCTGCTTTTTTGATGGCGCAAAACTCACGCGCTTGAGCGGGCCCGAGTCGCCGGTTTACGCGCTGCTGCGGGAATCCGCCGAAGGCAAAGACGCGGTTCTGGTGCTGGTAAATAACGATGCTGCGAGCGAGCAGACCCTCGTGATTGCGTCGCGGGATTTACGATTTACGATTTACGATTTACGAGTCGATTTGCTCGGGCAACCCCTGCCGGAGATTAAAACAAATGACCAGGGCGAGGTGCAAATCAAGCTGGCCGCCGCGGCGGCGTTTTGTCTTTCAACGGCGGCGCAACCGGTTGGATTGAGCGGCGATGCGTATCGCGTGGCGCGCGCGCAAGCGGCATGGGCAATGCAAGCCTTGACGGAGAAATTCGCCATCAGCCAATTGGGGCCGTGCGATTGGCGGAAGCTGGCGGAGATCGTGGCGCGTTCGCCCTTTGATTTTTTGGCCGCAATCGGGCAGATCGATGCGAAGCGCGCAGAAGCGGATCTCTGCGCGGCCCTGGAGGCGGCTCCGAAGGCTTTCCCGCGGGTGATTCGCTGGAGTCTGATTGATTGTCGAAGGATCACGCTCGTGCCGCCGCGGCATTGGCTTTTGATCGAAGATACGGCACCCTTCAGGGCGGCGCTGAAGGCTGAGGCCGGAGGTCCGAGATCAGAGGTCGGAATTTCGCGCCGCGTCGAATCGGTGGCGGTTGGAAAAATGCATGTGGCGTGTTTCGCGCCGGGTGAATTCGTCGGGGACGCGACGTTGTCGTTGGAGCGATATACGGAGGAAAACCAACAGTTGGAAGCCGCGGTTTGTTTTCTTCCAGCGGAGCCCGGGCCATCCCGTGTTTCCCCAAGACCAAGCGATCTCGTGCTCTTGACGAACGGACGGGGCGGCATGGCGCGGCTGTGTGTGGATTTGGGGCGGGTGAATTCCAAATACGACTGCGTTCTCGGCGCGAACCTGAATCCCACCGTGCCTGTCGATCGCCACGTTTTCGTCAAACGAATGCGCGTCTGGGTCAATGCGGATGGATTTATCACGCCTCTCGATTTTCAAAACCTCGCGGCCTTTGAGGCCTCGCCGACCGTGTGGAAATTTATCGCGAACGCCGGCGACGGGCAAACGGTGGAAATCGAACTGCGGGCGGAAATGATGGAGGGCCGCAACACCGTGTTGTTTCAGTTCAGTCGCCCAACCGCGGCGCGCGCGCAGGGCAAACAATTGCCCGAGGATGCCGACGTGCGGCTGACCGTGCGCGTGGATATCGAGGATCGGAATTTTCACTCGGAAACGAAACGGAACGGCGGAGCCGATTATCATTTTGCGACGAACACGCATCCGCTGGCCGGGGAACGGCGCGCACGGAGTGACGCGCCCTGCCAGAAAACCGGCTTTGCTTTCACGCCAGCGGCGGACCGGCAATTGCGCGTGTTCGCTGATGCCGGGGAATATCATCCGCAGCCGGAGTGGTGCGAGAACATCGCCCATCCGGTCGAACAAACCCGCGGCCAAACCGCCAGCGGCGATGCCTTCAGCCCCGGCTGGTTCGAATTGCCGCTGCCGAAAGGTGCGACCGTGACTTTGACGGTGACGGCGGAAACGGAGGCCGAGTCGCATTGGAAGTTGGCGAGTCCGCCCAACCACGAAAGTTTTGAGGCGCAATTATTGCAGGCGGCGCGCGCATTTGTGGTGCGGCGCGAGAGTGGCAAGAGCGTCATCGCGGGTTACCCATGGTTTTTGGATTGGGGCCGCGACACATTCATTTCCGCGCGCGGACTGCTCGCGGCGGGGATGGTTGAGGAGGTGAAACAAATCCTCGTGACCTTCGCGCGATTCGAGAAAGACGGCACGCTGCCGAATATCATTTTTGGCAATGACGCCTCGAATCGCGATACGTCCGACGCGCCGTTGTGGTTTGGTGTGGTTTGTGAGGAACTGGCGGCAGGGGGAAGTCGGAGGTCGGAAGCCAGAGATCAGCAGTCAGAAAAATCAGGGGTGGCGGACACAGCGGGTTCGGTATTCGGCGCTTCGGATTTGTTTCGGATTTCGGATTTCGCGCTTCGGATTTACTCCACCGTTGTGGATGACTCGGGACGCACCGTCCGCCAGGTGCTGCAGAGCATCGCGGAGAATTACATTCGTGGCACACCTAATGGGATTCGCATGGATGCGGACTCGGCCTTGATTTGGAGCCCGAGCCATTTTACGTGGATGGATACGAATTACCCCGCCGGCACGCCGCGCGAAGGCTACCCGGTGGAGATCCAGGCGCTTTGGATTCGTTTACTGCGGCAGCTCGCGCGGATTAGCGAAGGGGCGGAGAAACAACGTTGGAACGATCTGGCGGCGCGCGCGCTCGCGTCGGTGGAAAGTCTCTTCTGGATGGAAAACAACGGCTGGTATGCGGATGCGCTGCTCGCGGGGCCACGGGTCATTGCGCGCGATGCGACGGTGAGCGATGCCTTGCGCAGCAACGGCCTGTTTCTCGTGAGCCTCGGCTTGGCGGGTGGCGAGCGAGCGAATCGGTGTGTGGCGGCTGCATTGCGGTACTTGGTCGTGCCCGGCGGATTGCGTTCCCTCGCGCCGTTGCCAGTCACGACCCCATTGCTGGTCTATGCCAACGGCGGCGGGCTGTTGAATAATCCGCTCAATCCGTACTGGCCGAGCTATGCAGGGGACGAGGACACGCGGCGGAAACCGGCTTATCACAACGGCACGGCGTGGACGTGGACCTTCCCGGTTTTCTGCGAGGCGCTGGCGCGGGCTTGGGATTTTTCGCCGGAAGCGGTCGCGGCCGCCCGGGCTTACTTGGGCAGTGCGGAAGGATTGATGAACCGAGGTTGCCTGGGGCAGATCCCGGAAATTCTGGATGGCGATGCGCCGCACCAGCAACGCGGGTGTGATGCGCAGGCGTGGGGAGTGACCGAAACGCTAAGGGTGTGGAAACTTCTTAAATGATTTACGATTTGGGATATACGATTTACGAACCAGACGGTTCCGAGCGCGCCACGGAAGATTTACGCGCGTAAATCCGAAATCGAAAATCGTCAGGGTTGGCTGGTCACTTTACCCCATTCCAGATCCTGGGAGGCGGCGTAAATGGCGAAGGCCTTTTCGTTTTGGATCAATACCCCGCGAACGACACTGGAATCATCGGCGCGACCAAGGTTCAGGACGGCGTCGGGAATGATGCCGACTTTTTTATGCGCATAAAGCAGCGCGAAGGTCGCCTGGGCCACAGCATAGAACGGTAATTCTTTGTAAACACCTTCTACGCAATCCTCTACAGCGTTTGCCAGGAAATCCAATTGGCCGCCCAAATGCGGGAACAAGGGCTCGTAAATTTGCGTGAATTCCAGCTTCCATTGCGGTAGTGCGCGGACAACTTTGTCGGCGATGGCCGGTGTAATGGACGCGGCGCCGCGGTTCAGAAATTCGACAATCTCAGGCATGCCGGAAATCTATCGAAAATCGCTGAAGAAGCAAAAACAATCCGGTGGGAAAAAACCCGGTTGCATAAGTGGGGATTTAAAGCAAAATGAGGCGTTGACACCGAATGCAGTTTTTGGTTCCATCACCGCCCCCTTTTATAGGGGGAAGAATTTATTATGTACGCTGTAATAGAAACCGGAAGCAAACAGTATCGGGTCACCGCCGGCGACACGCTGCAAATCGAACGCCTCGAGATCGAGGCCGGCAAACCTGTCACGTTTGACCGCATTTTATTGGTCAATAACGACGGCAAAGTCACCGTGGGTGCGCCCACCGTGGCCAGCGCCAGCGTGGTGGCCGATGTCGTCGAGCACATTCGCGGCGAAAAAAAATTGACGTTCAAGATGAAACGCCGCAAAGGCTATCATAAGAGCATCGGCCATCGTCAGGAGCTGACTGTGGTCAAAATTAAAGAAATCAAAGCATAACGAAGAAATTTTATGGCACATAAAAAAGGTCAAGGCAGCGTCCGGAACGGGCGCGACAGCGTTAGCAAGCGGCTGGGCGTGAAACGATTTGGCGGTGAGTTCGTGACGGCGGGCAGCATTTTGATCCGCCAGCGCGGCTCGAAGTTCGTTGCCGGGCAGAATGTCGGCACGGGCCGTGATTGGACCCTGTTCGCTCTCACTGATGGAAAGGTTACCTTTGATAAAGGCAGCCATCGCATCAACGTCGTCGCGGATGGCGCGACCAAGAACTAGTTTTAAACGAAACTTTCACGGCGAGGTCGCTTGGCCTCGCCTTTTTTATTAGAGGCGGCGGAAATGGCGAGGCTTGAAATTCCAAAAGTAAATTAGAGCCTCCTTACGTCGGCTCCTACGTTGAAGAATGTTCATCGACGAAATCAAAATTTATGCGCGCGCCGGCCATGGGGGCAAAGGGTGTGTGGCGTTCTCGCGTGAGAAATACGTTCCCAAAGGCGGCCCCAGCGGCGGCAACGGCGGGCGCGGCGGCGATGTGATCCTCGAAGCGGATCATGATTTGAACAATCTGATCGCGCAATATTACCAGCCAAAACTCCTCGCACAGGACGGCAAGATGGGCTTGGGCAAAGGCATGGATGGGCACGCCGGAAAAGATCTGATTATCAAAGTGCCTTGCGGCACCCTGGTGTGGCGGTTGCCTTCACCGGAACTTCCGCCCGAGGAAGAGTCGGAGGAACCCGACGAAGAAACTTCCCCGCCGAAATTTCAGACCGGTACTGGCAAGCGTCAGCTCATTCGGCATTCGGCCGGGGGCGCCGCGGTGGAAATTGATTTGTCCAAGGAGGATTCCGGAGAGGGTGAAGGCGACCATCGCGATAAAGGCGAGTTGGTCGCGGATCTCACCACGCATGGACAGCGATTCACGCTGTGCAAAGGCGGCCGCGGCGGATTGGGAAATCGCAACTTCGCCACGTCCGTGCGGCAAGCACCCCGTTTTGCGCAGCCGGGCGAAGCCGGCGGCGAGGGGGAATATCTTTTCGAACTGCGCATCGTGGCCGAAGTTGGATTAATCGGTTACCCCAATGCAGGCAAATCCACGCTGTTGACGGCCATCTCGAAAGCGCGGCCGAAAGTGGCGCCGTATCCGTTCACGACGTTGCACCCGCAAATCGGCATCGTGGAGTATCCGGATTTTTTCCGCCTCACCGTCTGCGACGTGCCGGGTTTGATTGAGGGCGCGCACAAGAACGTGGGGCTCGGTCATTCGTTCCTGCGCCACATTCAACGCTGCAAAATTCTCGTGGTGCTGCTCGACATGGCGGGCACCGACGCCCGCGAGCCGTGGGATGATTACAAGAATCTGCTGACCGAACTGGAACTTTACGATCCGGCGCTGCTGGACAAGCCGCGACTGGTAGTGGCGAATAAAATCGACGAGGCGGTGGCGGAGGAGAATTTGAAAAAATTCAAACGGCGCGTAAAAAAGACGCCGGTATTGCCGATTTCAGCGGCGTTCGACGAAGGGGTTGAGAAATTTAAGACGACGATTCGCGAAGCGGTGGAGTCCTGATCGGAAACCTTTCAAACGATCTCAGGACTCCACCGAACCATCGACGAACTAGTTTTTCGGCGGATATTTCCCAGCGATAGCCGAGACGAAATCGCCGAGGTCCAGGGTGAAACTGCGGATATCCTGGATTTGGATGTCTTCATCCTTCATGTAGGCGCCGAACACGCGCGATCCGCCAGAGACGCCGCTCCGCCGCATCTCGTACGTAAACACCGTCTTATCGCCATCCGTCATTTTTCCCACAACACGGAACATCGGTTGGCCCGCGCCGTACAGGCCGGCCCAATAGCGCGCCGCGCCGCCTCCCTTGCTGTATTCGACGATGGTATTTTCCAATTTGAGGGCATGTGCGCCCGGGGGAATGTCCCCTTCGCGGGTCACGATTTTGCCGAAAATGCCTTTGGCCCCCAGTTCGCGGTTCAACTCCAGGACGATGTTTTCCTTGGCGAATTCGTGCGGGGCGGCTTCGTCGTCATGGAATTTGGCAGTGGACAGGGTGGGCACGATATAAAGCGTATCGTAGCCGTTGAAGGTAAAGTTGTCGGCTATCCAGCATTTATCCATGTGCGGCTCTTTGAAGGTCGAGCCGCCGTCGGCAGTGGACCGTTTTCCGATTTCAATGACGCGGCCGTCCAGGGCCTGATAACGTGAAGGAAAACTGGAGGAACCGGAGGTTCCGGCGGTTGGCTCCGTTTTCGTGTCGGTGGTGGCGCAACCGGCGAGACACAGGGCCAGGGTCGCCAGGGTGAATGACAGGTAATAAGTTCGCGTGAAGGCTTTCATTTGGATGATTGAGTGGTTATTCTGGTGTAATCTCTCGGAGGATGAGCGCCTTTTAAAAGCGCCAGGCCTTCTGGTTCGGAAACCATTTCGATAATTGATTTATTCGCAATCCAGCCGGGACGGGTGGAAGCGCGAAAATAGTAGACGTTTCCCGCCTTCAGATCGATTGAGAAAGTGGTTTTCGCGTCTCCTTCGATTCTTTGAAGCAGGAACACGTGCGGCAGAGTTTCCCAACAGATATAGCTGTGGGGTCCAATTTCGCCAATCCGGCGTAGGTGAACGTCTTTGCTATAATTATCTGGAAGCACTCCGAACAGTGGCAGGATCAATTTTTGATCGGGATCAAACACAGGACCGGTTGCGGCCCAATCTGTGCCGTAGAAAATCAACGGAACTCCCCCCATGATCACTTTTGCCGGGCGTATGACGTAGATCCGTGCCTTCGAGGGATCTTCCACCTTTTTCGCCTGATCGGGAAATGGCGGATACTGGTAAGTCGCAGCGCATCCCGTGAGAAAAAGCGCTGCCGCGCACAGGCTATACAATGACAGAACCCTGGAGAATTCTCGAATTTTCCTCATAACACATTGAGACCCACTGCCAACTCCTTCAGCGAGCCAAATTCGAGGCTCGATTGCAAATGAATTGTGAGGGTTGGATGAAGTCGCGAATCCTTCGTTAGTTGAAGTTCAAACTTGTTTTGAGGGCCGTTACCGCGCAGTTTAGCTGACTGGTTTGGTCCCTGAACGTAGAGAAGAATTTTATGTTACGAGCTGGAATCGTCGGTTTGCCCAATGTCGGTAAATCCACACTGTTTAACGCCGTCACCCGCACGCGCAAAGCGGAGGCGGCGAATTACCCCTTTTGCACCATCGACCCGAACATCGGCATCGTGACCGTGCCCGATCCGCGGCTCGAACCGCTTTCCAAGGTGGCGAAAACGGCGGTGATTATTCCCGCAGCGGTGGAATTCGTGGATATTGCCGGCCTCGTCAAAGGCGCGTCGCAGGGCGAAGGTCTCGGCAACAAGTTTCTCAGCCATATCCGCGAGGTGGACGCCGTCGTGCAGGTGGTGCGTTGCTTTGAGGACCCGGATATTCATCACGTAGCGGGCGCGATCGATCCCATTCGCGATATCGAAACAATCATTACGGAATTGGTGCTATCAGATCTGGACGCGGTGAAAAAGCGGCTGGAAAAAGTCGCCAAGGACGCCAAGCGCGGCGATAAAGTGGCGCTCGCGGAGGAATCCGTGTTGAAGAAACTGGAGCCGCATTTGAACGCGGGCAAACCAGCCATCACGCTCGAGCTCGCGCCGGAGGAAAAAGCCGTTTCGCGTTTGTTCTGGTTGATGACCGACAAGCCGACGATTTTCGCCTGCAACGTGAAGGAAAGTGACCTGGCGACGGCGGACACGAATCCACACGTGGTGAAGGTGCGGGATTTCGCGCAGCACCATTTCGCGTGTGAGGCGGTGGTGATCAGCGCGCAAATTGAAAGTGATTTGATTGATTTATCTCCCGAAGAGGAGAAGCAGTTTTTGAAGGAGCTGGGCGTGCAGGAAAGCGGCGTCGGCCAGCTGATCCGTGCAACGTATCATTTGCTCGGGTTGCGGACGTATTTTACGGCCGGCGAAAAAGAAGTGCGCGCGTGGACGATCCACGTGGGCGATACGGCGCCGAAAGCGGCGGGGGTGATTCACTCCGATTTTGAGCGCGGATTCATCAAGGCGGAGACGGTGGCTTACGATGATTTGATGAAATGCGGTTCGGTGGCCGCGGCGCGCGAAAAGGGGCTTTATCGCATGGAAGGCAAGGAATACGTGGTGAAAGACGGCGACGTGATGTTGTTTAAGTTTAATGTGTGATTTTGCGGAGCGACGCATCCGCGCCGCCTCGGCGATTTTATTCTAAAATCCAAAGTTCGAATCTGAACTTCGGTTTCAGCCTACTCCCAATGTCCGGCGGTCCAAATCCAGCCTTTGCCGGTCGGATCTTTATCCCAATGGCCCGGCACCCAGACGGCATTCGCGCCCGGCCGCAGTTCCCAATGGCCCGGAGCCCAAACCCAGCGATTGTCTTCGTGGGTCCAGTAACCCTGAATCCAAACGTGGGCGGTGCTCGGCGCGGAGCCTTCCACTTCAACTCGCGGCGCGGGCGGTTCTTCAGTCACCACCACCGTCCGGGTGGTATGGGTGGTTGTCGGTTCATAGGTGGTTAGGACCATGGGTTGATGGTGAGAGACGCACCCGCTGAAGAGGGTGCCGCTCATCACAATTATCGGCAAAATGCCGATGGTTGTCTTTTTCATAATTTTCTTCGGTTCTGCTGGCCTTCGCCAGCCATGGTTCTGCGGATTTCCCCGCGATGGTTTCGGGGAATGTATCCTCGGTGATCGCAGGGTGCAGGTGGGGAGGTTTGCTACTCGCCGGAGGGGTGGAGTTTCGCTCTTGAGGTTTTCGAGGTTGGCGCTATTTTCGATTCATGCCGATATACGAATTTCATTGTGAAAAGTGCGGTAAGGACAGCGAGATTCTGATTCGCTCGAACGATTGGAAAGGCACGAAGTGCCCGGAATGCGGCTCAACGAAACTTGAAAAGAAATTCTCCACCTTCGCGTCGGCGAATGTGGGCAGCGCACCCGGCAAGGCGCCCAAGGGCGGCGGCGGATGTGGCGCGGGGTGCGGATGTCACGGGTGACCGGACCAGGAAAATGGGTGATCGGTTAAATAGGTTAAATGAGTCGCGAGGCGCCTTTCCCCCTCATTTAACCACTTAACTGATTACTTATTTAACTGATTTAACCCGTTCAACTTTTTTCGCCTTCAGGACTCCCACGGCTTCCTCGGCACTAATTCCCCGCAAATCTTGCACGGCAAAATCCGGCTGATGCTTCTTTAATTCCTCCAGCGTCGCGCCGCCGGTGGCGACGGCCAGGACTTTGGCGTTGATGGCGCGTCCGCAGCGGATGTCAAAAGGCGTGTCGCCGATGACCAGGATTTCATCGTCGCGAAGATTGTTTCCGAGTATATGCCGCCCACGTTCGCGCGCGACGGCGGCAATGAGATCGCGGTCTTCGTTGTCATCGGCAAATGCGCCAGTTTCAAATTCCTTCCACAGGTCGAAATGACGCAATTTTATTTCGCCCCCCAACCGGATGTTGCCGGTGAGCAACCCGAGAACCGGCGGTTTCGGCAGCGCCTTCAATGCGCCGATAAATTCCCAAATACCCGGGCACGCCTCGGTCTCGCTGTGGTCGAGGATGTAATCGAGCCAGAAAACGTAGCGCTCGAAGAAGCGCTCGAAATTGTCGTCGGTCGCGGGGATATTGTGATAATTGAAAAACTCGCGGACGAGGCTGACGTCGGTGCGGCCGGCAAACTTCAACTTCTCAAAACCGTCATGGGCGCCAAATTCGGATTGGAACACTTTGGCAAAAGCCTTTATGCCGGCGCCGCCCGTGTGAACGAGCGTGCCGTCGATATCGAATAGAACCAGCCGTATCATCGCGCGGAGAAGCTAATGGTAGTGGGCGGGGATGACAACGGTGATGTGGAATTTACGATTTACGATCTCGCTGGCTCGATGAGGACGATAGGCATTATGACTAGTCTTCGCGAAAATCGCATATCGCAAATCGAAAATTCGAGGGTTTTTGTCAATTTCTGTGGAAAAACTTCAAAATTCGCGCTTGTAATTGATGGGGCAGGTGGTAGTTTGTGCGGCCTTTTATGAAAGCCGATATTCATCCGAAATATATGGACGCGGAAATCCGTTGCGCCTGCGGCAACGTGATCAAGACCCGCTCCACCAAGCCGACCATCATCGTCGGTATTTGCAACGTGTGCCATCCATTTTACACGGGTCAGCAGAAATTCGTGGACACCGCCGGTCGCGTGGACAAGTTCCAGCAGCGCGCCGCCAAGACGCAGGCCGCACAAGCCGCGTTTGCCACGAAGAAAAAGAAGAAATAGCTGTTTTCGAAACAACGCCCGCAGCCTCCGTTTATCGGACTGCGGGCGTTGTCTTTTCCCCCGTGTCTCCCTCATTTTCGATTTACAATTTGCAATTGACGCGTCCGCGATTAAATCGCGCGTAAATCGTAAATCGTAAATCAAATGGACTTACGCCCCCACATCGAAAAATTCGCGCGGCGCTTTGCGGAAGTCGAAATGGCCTTGAGCGATCCCAAGGCGTTCGATAACCAGCAGCGCGCGCAGGAATTATCGAAGGAATACGCCCGGCTCAAAGAGTTGGTCGCGGCGGGTCAGGCCTATCAAAAAGCGGTGGCGGACCTGGCGGAAAATCGCGCGTTGATCGAGGGCGAGCCCGCGGAATCCGAGCTGGCGCAAATGGCCAAGGAAGAAGTTGCCCGCCTCGAACGCGATGAAAAACGCCTCGCGCAGAAAATTCAATTCGGCATTCTGCCGCCGCACCCGACGGATTCGCGGAATACCATCGTGGAAATTCGCGCCGGCGCGGGCGGGCAGGAATCCGCCTTGTTCGCGGCCGACCTTTACCGGATGTACACGCGTTACGCGGAAACGCAGGGTTGGAAAATTGAGGATTTGGATTCGAGCGCGTCCGACCTGGGCGGGTTCAAGGAGATTGTTTTTCAAATCAACGGCACAGATGTTTTTAAGCGGCTCAAATATGAGAGCGGCGTGCACCGCGTGCAGCGCGTGCCGGCAACGGAGGCGCAAGGGCGCATCCACACGAGCACGGTGACGGTGGCCGTGCTTCCGGAAGCGCAGGAAGTGGATGTCGAAATCAGGCCGGAGGATATTGATGTCACGGTCTGCCGCGCTTCCGGCAAAGGCGGCCAGGGCGTGAACACCACGGATTCCGCCGTTCAAATCCAGCACAAACCCAGCGGATTGACCGTGCGCATCGCGGATGAACGGTCGCAGATAAAAAATCGCGCCAAGGCCATGACGGTGTTGCGCTCGCGGTTGCTTGAACGGAAAATCGCCGAGGAAAACGCAAAATACGCCGCGCAGCGCAAGGAACAGGTGGGCACCGGCGAACGCAGCGAAAAGATTCGCACTTACAATTTCCCACAAAACCGCGTCACCGATCATCGTATCGACGTGACCTTATACAACCTCGCGAATTTCATTGAAGGCGATCTCGACCCGCTGATCGAGCCTTTGATCACGAATGACATGGAGGAGAAGTTTGCGGCACTGACACTATGATCCGTTTTCTCCAACGGAGAGGGAAGGTGCTTCGCTTCTTTTGGAGACACATTTGAAATGAAACAAACACAGTTCGAGCCCAAGGGCATTATATTCGATTGCGACGGAACGTTGGCGGACACGATGCCGCTGCATTGGCGCGCGTGGCAGATGATCACGCAACGTCACAACCTCCATTTCCCCCAGGACCGTTTTTACGCGTTCGGCGGCGTACCCTCGCGCGATATTCTGAAATTGCTGGCGCAGGAACAGGGCCGGGCGCTCGATCACATTGCGGTGGCGCATGAAAAAGAAGAGGCGTTCCTGCCGCTGCTCGCCGAAATCCAACCCATTCACGCCGTCGTCGAAGTTGCCCGCGCCAATTATGGAAAAATCCCGATGGCGGTCGCCTCGGGCGGCACGGAAAAAATCATCGGCATGGTGTTGGATCGATTGGGAATTCGGTCTTTGTTTAATGCGGTGGTCACGAGCGAAATGGTGAAGAATCAGAAACCGGCGCCGGATATTTTCCTGGAAGCGGCGCGGCGCATCGGGGTGGACCCGAAATTCTGCCGCGCTTACGAAGACACAGACCTCGGAGTGCAGGCGATCCGTTCGGCGGGAATGGAAGCGGTGGACGTGCGGGAACTGCTCGGGCTGAAAAACAAGACGCTCGTCTAACTCAATTTGCCGTAATAGACGATCGTGTCGTAGGCGAATTCGACGCGGCCATTTTTCTGGTGCGCGTTAAAGATTCTCGCGAGTTCACGAAGCATTTCGTCGTGGCCGGGCTGGCCTTTTTCGGGCGCGTAAGACGAGGAAAGCAACCGGCCCTTCAAGCCTTCGTAATCAAATGCCTGACCGCTCGGGAACGCTTTCTTCAACGGCGCATGGCCAAAAAATTCGCGCACGACTTCGTCGTCGATTTGTTTGTGGTCCACCTTGGAATAATCGATGGCGTAGGCCTGGAGTAATTTTTCGTATTCCACCAGGAAAGGCGTCGTTTCGGTTTTGCGATCGTTCCAGACCAGCACGACCCAGCCGCCGGGTTTGAGGAGGCGCGCGAATTCTTTCCGGCAGCGGTCGCGGTCAAACCAATGAAACGCCTGGCCGGCGGCGATAAAATCCGCGCAGGCATTCGGCAGAGTCGTTTCTTCGGCGGACGCCGCGACACTGGTGAAATCGGGGAATGCTTTCAACAAACGTTCGCCCGCTTCGCGCATGTCGCGGTTGGGTTCCACCCCGAAAACAGGGTTTCCGTTGGCGAGGAATAATTCGGTGAGTTTGCCGGTGCCGGAACCGATGTCGGCAACGACAGATTGCAAATTCAGTCCGCATTCGGACTTCAACAAGGTTAGAATTTCTTTCGGGTAACCGGGACGGAAGCGGACGTAGTTCTCCACGCGGGACGAAAAACGTTTTGTGGGGTCGCGTTCGGATGGGGCGAAGTCGCTCATAAGACGGCGTCGGAGGCGGGCCGTTTCCAGACATAGCGCGACATTAAAACGCGCAGGACAGCCGTCAGCGGGATGGCGAGCACACCGCCGAGCACGCCGCCGAGCAGCGTGGTCCCCACCATGACGGCGATGATGATGGTCAGCGGATGCAGGCCGACGCGGCCTTTCATGATCCGCGGTGAAATGACCACGCCTTCCAGGGTTTGCACGACTCCGAAAACCGCGAGCACGAGCAAAGGATGTTTCCAATCCCCGTATTGCACCAGGGCGATGATCACGGCCGTGACGAAAACGATGATGGCGCCGATAAACGGAATAATGGTGAGCACAACCGCGGACGCGCCGAGCAAAACCGCGTAAGGCAGGCGGATCAGGCCAAATCCGAGGCCATATAATGCGCCATCGCAAAGTGCGACCAGCACTTGTCCGCGGAAAAACGCGATTAGATAGTCATTGATCGATTGCAGGATGAAAACGAGCTCGTCCTTGAAAGTGGAATCTTTTACGGGAAGATAATCCGTCCACTTCGATTGAATGCCGCGCTTCTCCACGAGCAGGTAGAAGGCGTAAATCGGGATCAAGGCCAGGCCAACGAGAATGCCGAACCAGGTCGCCAGCCAGGACCATGCCGTTGGCAAAAAATTCTTAATCCAGCCGGTGGCGGATTGCAGCGTTTTTTCCCCGATGATTCCGCCGAATCCGGGCGAACTGCCACTTGCTGAAGCAGCCGGAGGATTTGTTTCGGTCAAGCCGGATGCCTCGTTGGTGGTCACCAAGGGAACGGCGGTTTCTCCTGTTTTTGATCCCGAACCAATTACTTTTTCAAGAAACCCGTGGGGATTATTTATCCAGTTTTCGACACGATAGGTCATGTTTGACTGGATGGTGGGAACGCGTGCGGCAAATTCGCGGGTCTGGCTCACCATGGGCGGGACAATGCTCGCAAACACTCCGGCTACGGTGATGATGGCAATGGCAAATACGCTGATAATGGCGCGCGGGCGGGAAACTCCTTTGCGCTCGAGAAAATCGACCACCGGATCGAGCAGGTAAGCGATCACCCCTGCGACGGCCAGCGGCCAAAGGACCGGCGATAAGATATCGAGCACGCGTCCCAATCCCCAGACAAGCAGGACGATGAGTCCGGCCAGCAGGGCAATCGCGAACCCACTGAGCGCGGTCCAGAATAGGTGCGCCTGCCGGCGGGTGGGAGGAGGAAAGCTCATCTGCTATAGGTGGAGGGTAGAGAGTGGCGGCGAAAAAGAATCAACCGCTATCTTCTGTACGCCAGCTTTTATTTTCATTGCCAAATCACCCCTGCCCAAGTTTTTTTGACTTATCACTGGCGGCGCGGACGGCGCTCATGACCGTCCCGCGAAACTTGCCTTTTTCCAGCTCGTGCACGCCTTCAATCGTTGTGCCGCCGGGGCTGGTGACCATGTCCTTCAGCGCGCCGGGATGCTGGCCGGTCTCGAGAACCATTTTCGCGGCGCCTAAAACAGTTTGCGCCGCCAGCTTCGTCGCAATCTCGCGCGGCAGACCGGCGGCCACACCGCCATCGCTCAGGCTTTCTATGAACAAATAGACATAGGCGGGACCGCTGCCGCTCAGGCCGGTCACGGCGTCGAGCAACGATTCCTTCACCTGAAAGGCCACGCCAACCGCCGAGAAAAGTTTGGTGGCGATTTCTGCGTCCGCTGCGCCCGCGGCTTTACCCAGAGCGAAACCGGTGGCGGACGAGCCAACCAATGCGGGCGTGTTTGGCATCACGCGAATGATGCGCGCATCGCCGCCCAGTCCCGCTTCGAGTTTCGCCAGCGTGACCCCGGCGGCAATGGAAAGAACGAGATGCTTTTCCGTGACAGCGTCGCTAATTTCCGCCAGCGCGCCGCCGACCTGATCGGGCTTGACGGCGAGAATCAGAACGTTAGCGAACTTTACGACATCAGGATTGAAGGCGGTGGTTTTGCAGCCGGTTTCTTTGGCGAACGCTGCACACGCCGCTTCGCTGACGTCACTGGCGATGACATCCTTCGGCGCGACCAGCCCCGCTCGAATAAATCCCTTGGCGAGGGCGGTCGCCATTTTGCCAGCGCCCAGGAAACCGATACTCAATTTGGAAGCCATGCGTGGGGTTCTACCAAGAGGTGGCGGCGCTGTCACTGCCCAAATTCTGCCGGAGCGCCGAATTGCCGGCTGGTAATGAGTCCGAGCCTTACAGGCGTGCTCTCAATGCCGGTGATGTAAAAACTTCCGGGTTGAGAACATTTTTCGGCCTGGTTCCGTTCATCAAATCCATAATGCTCTGGGCGACGGCGAGGCTAACGCGCTCGCCGGTGCCGCGCGCGCAGGAGGATTGATGCGGACTGAACAGGAGATTTGGCGCGGAGCGGAGCGGGCTGTCGGCAGGCAACGGTTCGGTGGCGTAGACGTCCAGCGCCGCGCCGGCAAGCCAGTGTTCGTTTAGTGCGCGCATAAGGGCGGCTTCGTCCAGCAACGCGCCGCGGCCCGTGTTGATCAGATACGCGGTGCGTTTCATCTGGCGCAATTGCGCTTCGCCAATCATCCCGCGCGTGGCCGGCGTGAGCGGCGCATGCAGCGAAACATAATCGCTCTCGGCCAGAAGCTTTTCGAGCGAGGTGAATTCAACCTTCCGATTTTCAGGATCAGGATGCGCCGTATGGGCGAGGATGCGCATGTTAAACCCAGCCGCGCGGCGCGCGACGGCTTTGCCGATGCGGCCCAGGCCGATAATCCCAAGGGTCTGGCCGCCCACGTCGTCGCCCCACGAGCTTTCCCATTCGCCGCGTTGCATCGCGGAGTGGACTTCAGGCACACGGCGCGCGAGCGAGAGTAATAAGGCGAAAGTGTAGTCCGCCACCGCGTCATCAAGGATGCCGGATGTGTACGTGACGACAATGCCGTTGTGCGTGGCTGCGGGAAGGTCTACGGAGTCGTAGCCGACACCCCAACGGGCGATGATTTTCAATTGGCCGGCGGCGGGCGATGCCAGCGTTGGCGCGGAATAAGCATCGTGACTCGCATAGACTGCGTCCATGCCGGCGAGAGCGGCGAGCAATTCATCGTCTTTGAGTGGGCCGGACTTTGGCGGGAAAATAATTTCGCAGCCGGCACTTCGCAGCCATTGCAGGGACTGCTCGCCGACAACTTTCGTCGTGTCCGCCGTGATGAGGACTTTCCAGGGCGCAGGTTTCATTTGCATAACGGAAGTGCAGCGATGACGGCCTTCGTCTCGTCAGCGCCGAGGCGCAGGACCAACTCAGTCCCCGGGGAATTCGCTTCGCGCCGCACGTAGCCGAGCGCGATGTTTGCGTTAAGTGCGGGCGATTTTACCGCGCTGGTGACATAGCCAACTTCTTTGCCATCGTGAAACAACTTGTCACCTTTGAGGGGCAGGGCTTTCAAATCGTCGGCGAGGCGCAAGCCGCGCAATTCCTTATTTACGTGGCCGACGCTGTGAATGCGATTGATGACTTCCTGGCCGATGTAACAACCCTTTTTGTAACTGACCGCGCGCGATTCGATTCCAGCTTCGAGCGGAATGTTGCTCTCGTCCATGTCGACGCCGAAACGCGGAATGCCTGCCTCGAGGCGTGCAATTTCAAGCGCGTCCCATCCGCACGCCCGCCCGCCGAGGGATTTTGCCGCCGCGATTAATTTGTCGGCGACCGCGCCAAGCGAATCGGTTGGAATAAATAAATCAAAGCCCCAGGTGGGGCGCGTCACTCCGTGCGTGCCGCTTTCGAACAAACCCGCCCGTGAATGGTCCATTAAATACATTTCACCGAGCGTCGCATCGCTGACCTTCAGAGATTGAGACGCGGCTCCCGGTAGTTCGGGAAAAATTCCAAGCCCCTGGACCACCGCTCCTGCCTGCGGACCCTGCACGCTTAACAATCCATAGAGTGGCGCCACGTCGACGACCTGCACGTCGTCGGAGACAATGAATTTCTCGAGGCGTTGCGAAATTTTTCCGGTAAGACCCGGCTCGAAATCCAGCAGCAATTCGTCCGGCAAGGCGTAAATGTTGAGGTCGCTTTCCATTTTGCCTTTGGCTGTGGTGATCGCGGCGTAACAACCGTCGCCGGGCCGGAGGCGATTAATGTCGTTGGTGACCTGGCCGTGAAGAAAGCGGACGCGGTCGGCGCCGGTGAGGCAAATCCGGCTGCGAAAACTCAAATCCAGCACCCCCGCGCGCTCGCGCAGAGCGGCGTGTTCCGCGAGCACGTCGCCATAATTCGAGACAATTTGAGCGCCGTGCAATTCGCCAAAACGAGCGCCCAGGCTGTGGTGAAATTCGTGCAGGGGCAAAGGATTCATGGGTTCCGCGTGTTCGACATGGTTCAAAGTTGCCATAATCGTAAAGCGGAAACCAAAATTGGTAAATCAATTCCCATTGCGCCTCCGCCCGCTTCTTCGCAAACTTGGGCTACGTGTGGAGGCATGGCGCCGCCGCGCGGGCATGAACCGAAAACTGGAAATTTAAAATGAACCTGGACGCTCTTTATTCTGAACTGACGTTGAAATTGAACGCGAAAGTCGTGCTGGTCGTCCTCGACGGCCTCGGCGACATCGCCACGCGTCAACAAAATTTTCTCACGCCGCTTGAGGCGGCGACCACGCCGAATCTGGACGCTCTCGCCAAGGAATCCGCGCAGGGGCGCATGATTCCCGTCGCGCCCGGCATCACGCCCGGCAGCGGTCCCGGTCACCTGGGCTTGTTTGGCTATGACCCGCTGGAATTTCAAGTGGGCCGCGGCGTGATTGAAGCGCTGGGGTTGGGCGTCGAATTGAAACCCGGCGATGTCTGCGCGCGCGCGAATTTTGCCACTCTCGATGCCAAGGGAATTGTGACCGACCGCCGCGCCGGGCGCATCCCGACCGAGACTTGCGAGAAATTATGCGCCCTGCTCGCCGCGAAGGTGAAAAAAATCGGCGACACGGAAGTGATTATCAAGGCCGGCAAGGAACATCGCTTCGTGGTGGTATTCCGCGGCAAGGGTTTGGAAGGCCCGTTGACGGATGCGGATCCGAATCGTGAGGGTTTCGCCATTCCCGAAGTCAAACCGCGCGACGAAAGCAATGTGAAGCAAAAGAAAATGGCGACGCTGATCGCCGATTTTTACAAGCAAGCGCTGCCGATTCTGGCCAAGGAAAAGCCGGCCAACGGTTTCCTCATGCGCGGCATTGCGCATCAGCCGCATATCCCGTTATTCGAAGATCGTTACAAGCTCAAGCCCGCCGCGCTCGCGGTTTATCCGATGTATAAAGGGTTGTCGCAGCTCGTCGGAATGAAAAAAATCGAGGGCCCGCAGACCATCGCGGAGCAGTTCGAGCGCTATCTCGCCGAGTACGACAATTTCGATTTCTTTTTTATTCATTACAAATACACGGACAAATACGGCGAGGATGGGAATTTTGAGGCGAAGAAAAAGGCGATCCAGGACTTTGACGCGGCGCTGCCGATTCTATTGCGCAAAAAGCCGGACGTGCTGGCGATTACAGGCGATCATTCTACGCCGTGTGCGGTGCACGGGCATTCGTGGCATCCGCAGCCGGTGATGTTGCATTCGGCGATCAGCGGTTCCGATAAACTGGATCGTTTCACCGAGACCGGTGCCAACCTCGGCTCGCTGGGTGTGTTTGAGGCGAAATACCTCATGCGCCTGATGCAGGCGAATGCGAAAATGTTTGATAAGTTTGGAGCGTAAGAGTCGCCACCCGGGCCCAGTGACTCACTCGCTCCCGGTCGTTCGGCCCTCGCGGGCCTTTGGCTTTGCCCAAATTCCTTGTGCCGCTTCCCAAGCGGCACAAGTCCCATCCAATGGAAGAGGGTGAAATTACTCCAGCGCCCAGGTGGATCCGAGTCGCTGGATTTTTCATGTCAACGTCCGTTGATATCTAGCCACGCGCGGAGATTCTTTGTAGTTTCCTTTCCATGAAAGCACTCGTTCTCAAGGAATATCGCCAGTTTGCCATTGAAGATTTCCCCGTGCCCGAGTTGCAGCCAGATGAGGTGCTCGTGCGCGTGCGCGCGTGCGGCATCTGCGGCAGCGACGTGCATGGCATGGACGGCAGTTCCGGTCGGCGCATTCCCCCGATCGTGATGGGCCACGAAGCGGCGGGAGTGATTGCGGAAACCGGCAGCGCCGTAACCGGTTGGAAAAAGGGCGATCGCGTCACATTTGATTCCACTGTTTCCTGCGGCGAATGCTGGCACTGCCGGCGCGGTGAAATCAACTTGTGCGACCATCGCCGTGTGCTCGGTGTTTCCTGCGGTGACTATCGACGGCATGGCGCGTTCGCCGAATTCGTGGCGGTGCCGCAACGCATTCTTTATCGGCTGCCGGAAAATTTGAGCTTTGAACAGGCCGCAATGGTGGAGGCGGTTTCGGTGGCGGTTCACGCGGTGGAACGAACCCCGCTGGCATTGAACGCCTCAGTCGCGGTGGTCGGCGTCGGGATGATTGGTTTGCTGGTCGTGCAGGTTCTGCGCGCGCGTGGCTGCGGCGAAATCATCGCCATCGATCTGGACGCGGACAAATTAAAGCTCGCGAGTCGATTCGGCGCCACGCACGGCATTCAGGCGACGGAAGCGGATGTGCCGGGTAAAATTCGCGCGCTGACCTCCGGGCGCGGTGTGGATGCGGCATTTGAAGTGGTTGGCTTTTCGGCGACGGTAAAGACGGCCGTCGACTCCGTGCGCAAAGGCGGCAGCGTGACGTTGGTGGGAAATTTAAAGCCGCAGGTTGAACTGCCATTGCAGGCGGTGGTGACGCGGGAACTCACGCTGATCGGGACCTGCGCGTCGGCGGGTGAATATCCCGCCTGCCTGGATTTGATTGCGAGCGGCAAAGTGAATGTGACGGAATTTATCAGCGCCACACCGCCGCTGGAAGAGGGCGCGCAATGGTTCGAGCGCCTTTACGCCGGCGAAAAGGGATTGATGAAGGTGTTATTGAAACCGTGACCGTGTTGAAGCTCCATCTTAACGCAGAGACGCAAAGGCCCGAAGACGCAGAGTTATGCAAAATAAGTCAAAGCGGCAGAGGGCGGCCGCAGTCTGGGACGTTGGCGCGCTTCTTCCACCTCGTCTTTCTTCTTTGCGGCTTTGCACCTTAGTGCCTTTGCGTTGAATTTCCGTATGCGAAAAGTCAAAACAGCTTTAGTCGGTTGTGGAAAAGTGGGACACCTGCACGCAGCGGCACTGGCGGCCCTGCCGGAATCTGAATTTGTGGCGGTGTGCGGGCGCACGCCGGAAAAAGCGAATGCGTTTGCCGAAAAATATCGCGTCGCTGCTTTCACGGACGTCCGGGAGATGCTCGCAAAAAGCGAGGCTGAGGCGGTCTGCATCTGCACGCCGCATCCCCAGCACGCCGCGTCCACGATTGCCGCGGCGGAGGCCGGCGCTCACGTCCTCGTGGAAAAACCGTTGGCGTCGTCCCTGGCTGATTGCGACGCGATGCTGGCCGCCGCGCGCGCGAACCAGACCATCATCGGCACGGTTTGTCAGCGGCGGTTTTACCCGCCGAGCCAGCGCATTCGTCGCGCGATTGATGATGGAAAAATTGGTCAGCCGGTGCTGGGAACAGCCGTGATGTTCGGCTGGCGCGATGAGGCGTATTACCGCAGCGATCCCTGGCGGGGCAGTTGGGAACGCGAGGGTGGCGGAGTTCTCGTGAATCAATCCCCGCACCTGCTCGACTTGTTGATCTGGTATCTAGGCGAGATTGACGAGGTGTTCGGCTACTGGGCGAATTTGAATCACCCTTACATCGAGGTGGAGGATACCGCGGTCGCCGTGGTGCGATTCAAGAGCGGCGCGTTGGGAAATATCGTGATGAGCAACAGCCAGAATCCGGCGGTCAACGCGCGCGTGTCGGTGCACGGCGCGAATGGGGCCTCAATCGGAGTGCAGACCGACGGCGGCGCGATGTTTGTGGCGGGCGTGACGGAGAACATCGAAGCCCCGTTCAACGATATCTGGACCATTCGCGGCGAGGAAAAATTTCTGCCGCAATGGAAGGAAGAAGACGCGCGGCTGTTCAGCTCGATGAAACCCATGGAGCATTTTCATCGGCTGCAAATCCAGGATTTTCTTCAGGCGATCATCGAGAAGCGGGCGCCGGCGGTGACGGGCGAGGACGGGCGGCGGACAGTCGAATTGTTCACGGCCATTTATCGAGCGACGCGCGAAGGGAAAGCCGTGAAGTTTCCTCTGCGGGCAGAATAATCCGAAGCGCGGTAGGGCGCGCCACTCCGTGCGCGCCGTTTTGGGGCTAGTAATGAGTACTAGAATCAACCTATCGGTTTCACGAAGCTTCGGCGCGCACGGAGGGACGCGCCCTACCGTTTTCCGAGAATCTGCTACAGAATCTTGGAAGTCTGCCTTCTTCCGGCACCGGCTACGGGGCGTTTGCTCCGTCGTTGGCGTCATTGCCGGAATCTTTCGATTCCGCCCGCACCCAAATGAGCAACGCCGGCCCGAAACAAATCAAGACGCCAATCGGCATCGCGAGAATACTGACATACGCATCAAAAGGCATAGGATTGGGAAAGTATTCCTGTTTTCGGCGCACCACGCAACTTTAATTGGGTTGTTGAATTCTCAGGATTGAGTCGTTGCTGGCAAAATCTCGAGCGTGAGGCAATAATCGTCATATCCGACGGCGTGCCAGAACTCGATGGCGGCGGTGTTTTTGACCAGCACGTCGACGGTGAGTCGTTTGGTCTTCGGCCAGATTTGTTGGTGCAGGATTTCAACAGCTTGGCGGCCGATGCCTTGTCGGCGGCGATTGCGCAGGACGAAGAGTTGCCGCAGGTAAATTTCCTCCGGTTGCTCGCGGTAGAGCGCGTAGGCAAGTGTTTCATTTCCGTCCTCGAACAGAATGGCCGTGTATTCTGATTGGAGCCAGCCGAGCATTCGACGCTCCAGTTCGGGGACGGTCATCTTGTTTCGATGCCCTTCGTCGCGAATGAGTTGATAATTCAACTCTGCCAGAAGAGTGCAGTCATTCAAATTAGCGCGCCGATAGTTCAAAGATCGTCTGGAGGCAACTGTTTCTTCCGATACTCATCGATATAACTTGTCCAGGGCGTGGCCACGGAGTTCCGATAGAGTCCCATTTTGAAAAAGAAACGGCTGGGACTCGGATATCCAGTCGCCGGGCTTTCGGTGTCAGCCGTGATTCCCTTATAATCCAAAACCTGTTTCTCATCCAGCCACGCATTCACGTGTCCCGTTTCGTTCGTTGAAAAGCGGACATGGAATTTGAAATCGAGCCAGCGGCCGCGAAACTCGTCTTTCTGTTGCCAAAGAACTTTTTCATGCGGGCTATCGATGTTCTGGGTGATTTTCAATTCGCCCGAAACATAACGGAGCGCCAGCACCGGACTGTCTTCCGAACAATTTCCGCCGTTCGCGCAATATTGTTTCCACTGTGCGATCACCAGGCGCGTGGATTCGATGGGAAAATTTGTCGGGAAAAACATGCTGAATGAATATTCGTAAGGCACGTTTTCTTTTGAGGTTAATTTTGGGGCTTCCATCAGTTCCGCGCGCTCACTGGGGCTGGTGCCGGTGCCGCCCGGTTCGAACTTATCGTGCGGTCGCACCGTCGCCTTCAGCGCGCCATGGCCAGTGCGAAAGAGATTCGTTTCAATCTCCATCGCACCGGGTTCAAAACGATCGTGGATCCAGACGCCACTGAGCTCGGGGGTTTCAAAACCGTCATAAACATCGATGGGCATCGCAGGGGCATTTTGCGCCAACGACAGGCGCATCGCCGCGAGCAGAATAACAACGACTCCGAAAATCAAGTTGCCCTGTCTCGTGGCCATTATTTCTTCCGCTGCACCTTCGCCGCCACTTTCAGCCGCAGCGCATTCAACCGGATGAATCCCGTGGCGTCGTCCTGGTTATAGGCCTTGGTCGGGTCGGCTTCCATGGTGGCGATGTGCGGGTTGTAAAGGCTCACGCGGGACTTGCGTCCGGCGATCATAATGTTGCCTTTATACAATTTCACGCGCACCGTGCCGGTCACGTTTTTCTGACTCTCGGTCACGAGTGCCTGCAAGGCGAGCCGCTCGGGCGCAAACCAGTAACCGTAATAAACCAGTTCCGCGTAGCGCGGGATGAGCGAGTCCCGCAGGTGCATCACTTCGCGATCCATGGTGAGCGTCTCCATCTGGCGATGCGCGAAGTGCAGGATGGCGCCGCCGGGCGTCTCATACACACCGCGGGATTTCATGCCCACGTAGCGATTTTCAACCATATCCACCCGGCCCACGCCGTGTTTGCCGCCGAGTTTGTTCAACGCCTGCATTACGCCAAGCGGCGAAAGCTTCTTGCCGTTCACGGCCACGCAATTGCCCTTCACGAAATCGAGCGTGACGAATTCCGGCTTGTTCGGCGCATCCTCCGGAAACACGGACAGCGTGGTGAATGAGCCGCGATATTTCAAATCGCCGGCGTCCATCCACGGGTCTTCGAGAATGCCCGCCTCGTAGGAAATGTGCAGGAGATTCCGGTCCATGGAGAACGGTTTCTTGGCGCTGGCTTGCACTGGGATTTTGTGCGCGGCGCAATAATCAATCATTTCCTGGCGGCCGGGAAATTCGTCGCGGTAGCGCGCGTCGCGCCAGGGCGCGATCACCTGCAAATCCGGCGCGAGCGCGGCGGCGGTTAATTCAAAACGCACCTGGTCGTTGCCCTTGCCGGTCGCGCCGTGGGCGATGGCGTCGGCTTTTTCTCTCTTCGCAATTTCCACCATGCGCTTGGCGATGAGCGGCCGTGCGATGCTGGTGCCGAGAAAATATTGTCCTTCGTAAATGGCGCTCGCGTGCAGCATTGGGAAAATGAAGTCGCGCGCGAATTCCTCCTGCAAATCGTCGATGTAGATTTTGGACGCGCCAGTCTTCCGGGCTTTGGCTTCGAGCCCGCGCAATTCGTCTTCCTGGCCGATGTTCGCGCAGAACGCAATCATCTCGGCGTCGTATTTTTCCTTAATCCACGAAAGCAGCACCGAGGTGTCGAGGCCGCCCGAATAAGCTAAAACAATTTTCATCTCCGGCAATTAACGGATAAGCCGGCGCAAACGCCAAGTGGAAAATGAACGGTGAAAATCGGGTAATGCGGCTGCGTGCGCCGTTCAACGGCCATCGATGCTCGGGGCATAGCACCAAAGCTCATTCTTATTCGGCTCGTTGGCTCTCGCCTTCCAGACGCCCAGCCGCATTAACGCGCTGGAGCCGTCAAAGGCGCCGTAGATGGCAACGGCGCCGTGGCGGGCGCTCGTATTTTCGTCGGGACTGCTGGCGCCGTCGTTGAAGAGGGTTTGGTTTTCCTCCACGGTATTGTTGGCGCATTCCCAAAATGCAATACCCGCCGCGGGCAACGCGCTCACTTTTAGGGGAGGGTAAAGCCCGCGGCCGTAACCGCAGACGGCGCCGTTCATGACATAACTGGAGATTTTCTGCCCGCGCGCCTGAAAGGCCGGGCTGTTGGTATCGTCACTCGGGCAGAAATACATTCTTTGGTCCAGCAGAATCGACCAAAACGAACCGGTGGCGACTTTGAACCGCGCGGAAGCGGACGCCGTCGGATCCAAGGCGTACAACCACCCGGTCTGATGACTGGTTTCCTCTCCGGACATCCAATTTGGCCAGGGCATCGAATCCTGGTTGTCCGTGGTATACAGGTGAACGGCCGCGCCCAATTGTTTTAGATTGTTCAAATCAATCGTTTGCCAGGCTTTTTGTTTGGCTTTGGAGAGCACCGGCAACAACAGCGCCGCCAGGATGGCGATAACGGCGATGACCACCAGGAGTTCGATCAACGTGAAGGCGCGTTTTGCTCGCATTCCTATATAGACGTCGCCGAGGGGCACAATGCTTCAATCTATTTTCCAACATTTTGGGGGATGGAAATCTGGCGGCGAATCGCAACAAACGAGCGGGCACAGCCAATGCCGTTAGATTAGGATTTGCTCGGCTCGATGTGGATGAGCACATCGCGAACGCGGGGGATCTGGGCGCGGACGTTGTCTTTGACGATGTGCGCAATTTCGTGCGAACGCAGCACGCTCATTTGCGGATCCACTTCCACGTGCATATCGACGAAATATTGATACCCCATCTGACGCACGAGACATTTTTCCACCCGCGCCACGCCGGGCACCGCTGCGGCGACGGATCGGATGCGATCGATGACCTCGCGATTCGGCGAACGGTCCATCAGTTCATTCATCGCTGGCCGCAGCAACCGGAAGCCGTTCCATCCGATCACGCAGGCCGCCACGATGGCGGCCCAATCGTCGGCGGCCTCATAACCGCTGCCGCCGACGATGGCAATAATGATGCCGATGCCCGCCGCAAAGGAAGTGATGGCATCGCTGCGATGATGCCACGCGTCGGTGGCAACCACCGAACTGTCCACGGAAACGGCTTCGTGCAACGCGAAACGAAACAGGCTCTCCTTTATCAGGATCACCGCCACGAGCACGATGAGAGTAAACGGTTTCGGCGCCGCGTGCGGCTCGGCAATTCCGCTGAACGCGCCCACGACAATCCAGATCGCGGCCAGCAGAAGCATGGTGGAAACGAGTGCCGCCGCAATCGGTTCGGCTTTGCCGTGCCCGTAAGGATGATCCTCATCCGCCGGTTCCGCGGCCACGACCACCCCGCGCCAGACGATGATGGAACTAAAGACGTCGGCCATCGACTCAACGGCATCGGCCACCAGCGCGTGCGAATGGCCGAAGATGCCCGCGAGCAATTTCACCACCGCGAGCACGGCATTCGTTGCCAGTCCGAGGAAGGTGGTGCGGAGACTTCGTTTTAGCCGTGACGTCGGCATCCGTTATCTATGCCAGAAGCCGTAGCAGGGCGAAAGCAGCGATTCAATTTTTTACTGGGGAAAAGCGCTTTGCGTCGGCCACTCGCGCCAGCGTCCTGGACCGCGGGGTCCTCCGCCGCTACACGGTTCGAATGAATAAAGCATCAGAGTCATCCGGACTTCACCTGTGGGTCGCTGTTCCAAGCGGCGAAAGCTCGCTCCGGCGCGGATGCCAAACCGCGCCAATAAAAAAACGTCATTGCCAGAATGCCGGAATTGCGGAAGGCTTGCAGTGAAAGGTTGAGGTTATGTTCAAATTCTTTTTGTTATTCCTGTGCGTTCTCGTGCCGATGCTCCCGCTATTCGGACAATCCCCGCCCGCGTCCGCCAACTCCTCCGTCACGGCCGCTTCGGCCATTAACGCCATTGGCATTGATCTGTTGCGCCTGACCGGGGGCGCGGACGCGAACGCGTTGTTATCGCCTTACTCGATCGAGACGGCTCTCGCGATGACTTACGCCGGCGCGGACGGCAAAACGCGCGATGAGATGGCGCGTGTGCTGCACCTGCGCGGCGGGGATGACGCGCAAGTGGCGAATGCATTCTCGCTCCTGCAATCGCAATTGGATCAGGTCGTCCAAAAAAGCCTCCGGGCCGCTGACGCGATGAAAAAATACGGGCAGACCAACGATCCGATCGCGTTGAACATCGCCAACCGTTTGTTCGGCCAGCAAGGCTACAATTTTCGACCGGCGTTTCTGGACTTTGTGAAGAGCAATTACAACTCACCGCTGGAATTGATGGATTTTCGCAGCAATCCAAGCGGTGCGACGAAAACAATCAATGATTGGGTCGCCGAAAAAACCAGGGATCGCATTCAAAATTTAATTCCGGGCGGGGCTCTCGATGGGTTGACTCGGCTGGTGCTGGTGAATGCGGTTTACCTGAAAGCGCCGTGGGCGGAGGAATTTTCGGAACGCGGCACCGTACCGCTTCCGTTTCATGCGCGCGGTGGCGACGCCGCAAATGTGCCCACGATGAATACTCAAAAATCGTTCGGCTATGCCAAAGAGAAGAGTATGACAGTTGTGAGTATTCCGTACAAAGGTGGCGAGCTTCAGTTTCTCATTATTTTGCCAGACGAGATCGATGGACTCCAAAAAGTGGAGGCGGGATTGACCGCTGACAAACTGGTAGGTTGGGCAAGCCTGCCGAATCGAGATGTGCGATTGTTCCTCCCGAAATTTAAAATGGAGGCGCCGACGTTGCCGTTGGGCGATGCTTTGCAAAAACTGGGAATGACGAGCGCGTTCGATATTCCGCCCGAGAGCGCGAATTTTGATCGCATGGCACCGCGCCATTTGCCGAACGATTATCTCTATATTTCCAAGGTGTTTCACAAAACGTTTATCAGTGTGGATGAAAAAGGCACCGAAGCCGCTGCGGCAACCGCGGTGGTGATGGCGACGCGGAGCGCCATCATGCGACCGGTTGAGCCGGTCGAAGTCAGGGTGGATCATCCATTCGTTTTCGCGATCCAACATCGCGCGAGCGGCGCGTGCTTGTTCCTCGGGCATGTGGTGGACCCGCGGTAAATACCTGCAACAAGTAGGAGACGAGGTGACGAGTCTCGAATTCCTGATTTCATCCGTCGGCGCACCGAGGTTCATGGGGTGATGGCGCGGTCGCATTGGGTGTGAGCTGAGGTCATTTTAAGGCGTCAACCCCGTTGTTGTTACTTGCTACTTGCAGGAGAATCTACCGGCGATAGTTATGAACATTTGCGCGGGAACATTTCTGGTCGGAGGAGTTTTTTCGGATGCATTCTCTCTCGATCCAGAATGAAAAATTCCCTTCGACGCGGTGTTAGAGATTGTCTGTTGATGTTTGCATGCGCGATTTGCCTCACGAACCGGTGCGGTGCGCAGGACAACGTTTGGACTGGCCCCGCGAGTGGCAATTGGCAGGATGCCTCGTGGTCGCTCGGCGTTCTTCCCGCCACCAACCAAACTATATGGATCACCAATTACGGCTGGAAGGCGGTGGAAATAAATGCGACGACGGTGCAGAATTTTCCGCAGTCGCTCAATGTCGATTCAATCAATGTTTCGTCGCCCACGAATTCCTTCAATACGCTGGTGTTGAATTACGCCGGTTCCGGAACGCCGCTAACGGTCAAAACCATGACCGTTGCGAGTAATTCCGCCGTCAGCATGGTTTCCTCCGCGCTGCAAATCAACGGTCCGAACGGCTCCGGCCTGATGATCGGCGGTAAATTTGACCAAAATGATTCCATAATGGCAGGCAACCAGGTCAACGTGGGGTACATCGGCTCGGGAATTTATAATTTTAACAGCGGTTACTTCACCATATGGCATTTATGGCTCGGTGGCTCTTCCGCTCCCGGCGTTTTTAACCAGAACGGCGGCACTAATGGTTTTGGAATCACGCATCTGGACGGTGGAAACTATGTGCTGAATAACGGCTTTTTCGGCGCAGAGATCTATTTCGATGGTGGCGAATTCCTTCAGCAAGGTGGGGCTTTGGCTTCCAACCTGGCGCTTTATTATGGGACATACATCCTGGCGGGCGGGATTCACCAGGGCGACGCGACCGTGCCATCATCGAGTGGTTGGGGTGAGGGAATGGCGGGGATGTCGCAGACCGGCGGGACCAATTACGGCGCTTTGGATATCGGCTCGCAGGGCAGCGGCCAATATTCCCTGACCAACGGAGTTTCTGTCGCGCCGGGCCTCGCGGTGGGATACAAAGGCTATTATTCCCAATCCGGCGGCATGCAGACCGTGGCGGGAGAGATCACAATTCGCGAGAGGCAAATTGCGAAGGATTATTATTCTGTCGGTTTCTTCAATTTATACGGCGGACAAGTGTCATCGACCGGCATGTCTTTGCAGGGGTATTACTCGCAAACCGGCGGGACGAATTTCATCAATGGTGACATTACGATGGCGGACATCGAGTGCTGGCTCTCGTTCTCGGGCGGTCTGTTGACGGCCAGCAACTTCATCGAATATGCCAGCTGGGAAGGCGGCGTTTTTATGACGGGCGGCACGTTGGTCATCACGAACGATCTTCGTGTCGAAGGCGGTTCTACGCCG
>Ga0265338_10001286_pt1 | contig 41166 bp, 35 predicted proteins | sample 42126metaG_FD_193579 | JGI IMG/M metagenome (GOLD analysis project Ga0265338, IMG submission 193579) | Rhizosphere microbial communities from Carex aquatilis grown in University of Washington, Seatle, WA, United States - 4-21-26 metaG | ecosystem: Host-associated > Plants > Roots > Rhizosphere... | reverse complement strand
CACGAACGTCCTCCTGCTGTCTTGGGATCTCAAGCCCGTCATCACAGCAGGAGGACGTTCCTTGAGCAACCCGGGAAAAGCCAACAGGTAGTTACTACGCGCGGGGGTGAGGCGAGACAATGAGACAAAGACAATTACGCCCGGCTACCCATTGCGGTCATTTGTGACATAGATCACATGTGCAAAACTTAGGTCAGCCCATATGGTCACTAAGTACACCCAATAATAGGATGTGATTGCCGAGCAGCATCCCGACCGCGGTCATCACGAACGGCGCGTTGTGCGAGACCGGCCCGGTGATCAGGACGCACCCGTCAGGGCGCATGCGCAGCAAGCCCCCGAGCTCAGCGACAAGCTCAAAGAGGGCCGGCGCGGCGGCCGCGATCAGCTTCGGCCGGCCGGTGCTCCCGCCGCTGGTGACCAGCTTCCACACCGGCGACACCCCGGGCGTGAACGAGCCAGGGGGGCACCGACTCCAATGCGGGCCGTCCGGCGGCCTCGGACTCCGGCACGCCCACCACCAGCGTTTGGGTTAGCCAGGTCCACGATGGCGGCGCGCTCCAGCGGCGGGAGCCGGTGGGAGATCGGCTGCGGCACGGCGCCCCCTCCACACTCACGGAACCTACACCGGGCCCGCGCCGGCGACCAGGCCATGCGCTAACCGGCATCAGTAGTGTCCAGGCAACCATCCCGGCTAGGTGCCTGCCCGCGTGCCGCAGGGCTAGTGATTCTGCCCTGCGGCACGTAGGGCCGCGCTGAGGCAAGGCGTCAGTAGGCGGCGATGCTGATCGACGGGACCGTCAGGTTGGCCGCCGAGAGGGCCGCGCTGCCCCAGAACACCGACCATCCGTCCGCCTCGGCGTCCCCGCCAGCCCAGACCCAGATCTCGTAGAAGTGATCGCTGTCGACCGGCGTGCTCGCGAACAGCGGATAACCGGAATTGGAGCCCTGGTCCGATCCCCCGCCCGAGTCCCAGAGCGTGATCTGCTGGTCAACCGCGGCCCGGACGAATTCGCCGCCGAGTGTGTACTCGCCGACGTAAATCCCCAGGAAGGCGTGAGTGTGCGAGTTGTCGAAGACGTTCTCGGAGTCCCAGACGTAGTTGAACGCGGGAACCGCGGCCACGTCCATGATCCCGACGTCGGCGACCGGCTGGAAGTAGGCACCCACGGCGACCGCGCAGGACGCCGTCTTGCCGTTCTCCCCGGTCCAGGAGTCGAAGCTCATCGTGCCGTTCTTGTTGTCGGAGCTGACGTCGGCGGTCGCGCTCCCGGTCGTGGCGCTCCACTCCCAGGGCCAGGTGTACGGCGGGACGAACGTGATGTCGATGGAGCCGAGATGCGCGCGAGACTTGACCTTCGCCCGGTGCGGTACCGGCAGGGCGCGCCCCGACAGCTTCTTTGACCGCGCGCGAGCCTCCTTGACCGCGTCCTGGGTGGCCGCGTCGTCTTTCGCCAGGTTCCTCAGCAGCGCGGCCGGCGCCTCGCTCATCCGGCGCTGCTCGTCCCGCAGCCTTTCCCGCTGCGCGAACTTCTCCTGGAAGAGCGCGTCGAGGCGAGCGCGGCTGGCTCGGATGAATTCCGCGGGCGGCTCGGGCCCGATGAGGCGTTCGGAGATTCCTGAGTTCTCGCTTGCTGCATAAGCCACTTGAGTGTCCTCCCGTGCAGGTGGCGGCGGGCGGGCCGGCGTGATTCGCCGGCGCCGCGAGGACCGCGTCAAGCTCCCGGGGAATAAGCGGTGCCTCTGCAATGACGAGGGGCCGCGGCTGACACCAGATACATGCGCCGGCGCCGGTAAGGCGAATAAGCCGGTCAGCCGGCGTCCGCCGTGAGGTCGAGGGCGGCGAGGTAGCCGAACGTCATGGCCGGGCCGATCGTCGCCCCCGCGCCCGCGTAGCTGTGCCCCATGACCGCGGCGCTCGCGTTGCCCGCCGCGTACAGTCCGGGGATCGGGCGGCCGTCGGGCCGCAGCACCCGGGCCCGGCCGTCGGTGCGCAGGCCGCCCTTGGTGCCGAGGTCGCCGGGCACGATCTTGACCGCGTAGAACGGCGCGCGGTCAAGCGGCGCCAGGTTCGGGTTGGGCCGGACGCGCGGGTCGCCGTAGTAGCGGTCATACGCCGACTCGCCCCGGTGGAACTCCTCATCCGTGCCGGCCCTGGCGAACTCGTTGAACCGGCCGACCGTCTGGGCCAGGCCGCCGGTGTCGACGCCGATGGCGGCCGCGAGCTTGCCCAGGTCCGGCGCGCGGAAAACCGCGCCCGCGGCGTACCAGCGGCGGGGGAGTGGCCGGCCAGGTGGCAGGCCCGCGAACACGTACCGGTCGCGGTAGCGCTGGTCGAACACCAGCCAGGCGGGGATGTGCGGGTTGTCCGCCGCGTTCCCCGCGTACATGGCGTGCACCGCGTCGACATACGGCGCCGACTCGTTGACGAACCGCCGCCCCGCGCCGTTGACCATGACGCACCCAGGCAGGTTCCGCTCGGCCAGGCAGAAGTACGGCCCGCGGGGCAGCGGGATCGACGGCCCCCACCAGGCGTCGTCCATCAGGCCGGTGGCGGCGCCGAGCCGCTGGCCGGCCACGATGCCGTCGCCGGTATTACCGGCAGCGCCGGTCGTCCAGTCGGTGCCGATCGGCGCCTGCTGGTACTGCCGGCGCATCTGCTCGTTGCGCTCGAACCCGCCGGTAGCGATCAGCACCCCGCGCCGGGCCCGGATCAGCACCGGCTTTCCGTCCCGGACGGCCCGGACCCCGGTGACCCGGCCGTCCGTCACCACCAGCTCGGTCAGCGGGGAATCGAGCCACACCGGCACCTCGCGGGCGAGCAGCCCGGCCCGCAGCCCCGCCGCGAGCGCCTGACCGAGGCTGAGCATCCGGTGCCCGAGCAGGCGGCTGCGGGCCAGCCGCCCCGCCACCTTGACACTGGCGAGGACGGCGCGCGGGTGCCGGGGGCCGAGGGTCAGCCAGCGGTAGTCGGCCTGGGTGATCGCCACGCCGCGGGGGACCGGCAGGTAGGGCCGGTTGAGCCGGGCGAGTTCGCCGCCGAGCACGGACGCGTTGAACGGCACCGGCTCGACGCTGCGCCCGGACGCCAGCCCGCCTGGAGCCTCGGGGTAGTAGTCGGCGTAGCCGGGCACCCAGGCGAGCCGCAGCGGCGTCGCCGCCAGGACGAAGTCCAGCATCGCCGGGCCGTGCTCGAGCAGCGCGTCCCGCAACTCCGCCGGGACGTCTTCCCCCGCCACCCGCGCCAGGTACACGCGGGCGAGCTCGGGGGTGTCGGCGACCCCGGCGCGGCGCAGCACGGTGTTGCCCGGTGCCCAGATCCCCCCTCCCGAACGGGCGGTGGAGCCTCCGAACGCGCCGGTCTTCTCAAGCACGACGACGGTCGCACCCCGGTGCGCCGCCGCCAGCGCGGCCGTCATGCCCGCGGCCCCGCTGCCCGCCACCACGACGTCGAACTCGGCGCTGTCGGATTCTGTTTGGTCAGCTTCGGCGTGCACTGGCCCGTCCGCCGTTGGCCCTGTTCCCATGGCGCCTCCTGGTGCCAATATTAGAACACGTTGCAGTTTTCTGCACGGAACGGAAGGGGCTGCCGTGCACTGGGATATCGAGGCCGACGTCGTCGTGATCGGGTTCGGCGCGGCCGGCGCCTGCGCCGCGCTTGAGGCCGCCGCGGCGGGCCGCTCGGTGGTGGTGCTCGACCGGTTCACCGGAGGCGGGGCCACCGCCCTGTCGGGCGGGGTCGTGTACGCCGGCGGGGGCACGCCGCAGCAGCGCGCCGCCGGCGTCACCGATACGGCGGCGGCGATGTTCGGCTACCTCCGCACCGAGGTGGGTGACGTGGTGCCGTCCGAGACGCTCCGCCAGTTCTGCGACGACAGCGTGACGATGCTCGGCTGGCTGGAGAGTCACGGCGTGCCGTTCGAAGGGAGCCTCTGCCCCGACAAGACGTCCTACCCGACCAACCGCCACTACCTGTACTACTCGGGTAGCGAGATGTCCGCCCGCGCCGTCGCCGACCCGGCGCCCCGCGGCCACCGGACCCGGGGCCGCGGCACGTCCGGCGGGCTGCTGTTCGCCCGGCTCGCTGCCGCCACCCGGCGGGCGGGGGTCCAGGTGGTAGGGCAGAGCGCGGCCGTGCGCCTGATCACGGACGGCGGCCGGGTGACGGGCGTGGCGTGCCGTTCGCTGCGCGGCGCGCCCTGGTGGGCGCGCACGGCGCACCGCTTGCTGCACCGTATGGCCAGCAAGCCCTACCTCTACGTACCGAAGGCAGGCCGGCTCATGCACCGGCCGGTCGGCTGGCTGGAGCGCAGGTACGGCCGGGACTTGCTGGTCGGGGCGGCCCGCGGCGTGGTGATCGCGGCGGGCGGCTTCGGCGCCAGCCGGGAGCTGCTGCGCGCGCACGCGCCGACCGCGCGCGGCGGGCTGCCGCTGGCGACGCCGGGCGACGACGGCAGCGGCCTGCTGCTCGGCACCGGGGCCGGGGGAGCGGCGGCGCTGCTCGACCGCGTCTCGGTGTGGCGGTTCCTCAGCCCGCCGCCCGCCCTGCTGCGGGGCGTCCTCGTCGACGCCGACGGCAAGCGGATCTGTGACGAGTCCCGGTACGGCGCGGCGCTCGGCGACGAGATCGTCCGCCGCGGCGGACGCGCGTGGCTGTTCGCCGACCGGGCCACGATCACCGCGGCCCGGCGGCAGCTACACGGCTCAACCCTCTGGTTCCAGCGACTGCAGGCGCGGTACCTGCTGACCTTCGGGCGGGTGACCGCGGACACGGTGGCCGGGGTCGCGGCCAAGGCCGGCGTTAACCCCGACGGACTGGCGGCGACGCTCGCGGCGTACAACGCTTGTGCCGCCAGTACGGGCGCCGCTCACCCGGGTGGCGAGTCCGCTGACTTGGCGGGCAAGCCGGCCGACCTGGTCCACGCGCAGGATCAGCCGCCGTACTCGATGATCGACTACTCGATCCGGCCCCGGCTGCTCAACCCGGCCCCGGTCCTCACCCTCGGCGGCCTGGTCGTCGACCACGCGACCGGCCAGGTGCTGCGGGCGGACGGGACGGCGGTGCCGGGCCTGTACGCGGCGGGCCGCAGCGCCGTGGGGCTGTGCTCCCGCTCCTACGTCAGCGGGCTGTCGATCGCCGACTGCGTGTTCTCCGGCCGCCGCGCCGGCCGCCACGCGTCCGCCGCCTCGCCGGTCACCCCTAGGGACTCTTAATCCGCGGGTTCGGGGTTCAAGCTTCTGGCGGAGCACCCGGTCTGACCTAGGGTTTTACCGCTCCAGGTCATTTTAATGTGCCCGCGGGCTTGCTGGGCCGCCGCGTCTCCGGTCGCGCCGCTGCCCGGCGGGACCTACGGCCCTCTTCCTGGAGGAACCACGGCCCTGCTGGTCCGGCACCGCCAGCGCGAGCATTGAGGCACCGGACCGCCTAGCCGGCTGACGCCGGTCCAGGCGTCCTGGGGTTACCGCGAGACGGGCGGCGGCGGCAGCGAGCAGGCGGTCGCCGCGGGTCGCGTGCCGGGGTGGCGGGCCGCCCGCGGCGTGGTCCGCGATCGGAGGGGGTGTGATGTGGGCGCAGGCACGGCAGCGCGGGTGCCGGTGGACCGGGCCAGCCCGGCCGACCTGATGCAGCTTGCCACGGACGTGGGGCCCGCCCCCATGAATGTCGGTGCCGTGCTGGTCCTTGGCGCCGGGCCCTGCTTCAGCGTGCAGGAAGCGCAGCGGCTGCTGGGTGAGCGCGCCCGCGCCGTGCCGCGGCTCCGGCAGCGGCTGCGCCGGGCGCCGCCGGGCTGCGGCCGGCCGTTCTGGGCCGACGACCCGGCGTTCGACTTGCGGCATCACGTCCGGCAGCTGCCCTGCCCGCCACCGGGCGACGAGCGGGCACTGCTGGAAGTGGCCGCAGCCGTCACCCTCGCGCCCCTGCCTCGGTCCCGGCCGCTGTGGTCGGCCACGTTCGTCACTGGGCTGGCCGGCGGCGGCACCGGGCTGGTCATCGTCATGAACCACGTGCTGGCGGACGGCATCGGCGGGCTCGCGGTCCTGGCCACGCTGGTGGATGAGGTTCGGGGCCTGCCGCCCGGTAACCCGGACCGGGCGCGATTCCCGGTTCCCGCTCCCGGCACCCGTACCCTCGCCGCCGACGCCTGGGCGAGCCGGGCACGCGGCCTGACCCGCCTTCCGCGCAGCGCGCGCACGCTCCGGCAGGGCCTGGCCGAACTGGGCGGCGCCCGACCGCCCGCCAGGCTCCCGCCAACGTCCCTGAACCGCCCCACCGGGCCGCAGCGGCGCCTCGATGTCGTCGCCGCTGACCTGGCCGCAGTCCGCGACCTGGGTCACGCCCACGGCGGCACCGTCAACGACGTGGTCCTCGCCACCATCGCCGGGGCGCTCCGGGCCCTGCTGGCCAGCCGGGGCGAAGAACTCGGCCTGGTGACGGCATCCGTGCCCGTCTCGGCCCGCCCGGCAGCTGCCGGCGGACAGCTCGGCAACCAGGTCGGGACGATGCCGGTGGCCCTGCCCGCCTGCGGCGACCTGGCCGCCCGGGTGACCCGGATCGCCGCGATAACCCGCGAGCGCAAGACAGCGGCCCGCGGCACTTCGGCCGCGCTGCTCGGACCGCCGTTCCGGCTGCTGGCCCCCACCGGGCTGCTCCGCTGGTTCTTCAACCGCCAGCGGCTGGTGCACACCTTCGTCACCAACCTGCGCGGCCCGGCCGAGCCGCTCACATTCGCCGGCGCCCCAATACGGGCGATGATCCCCATCCCCGCTACGACCGGCAACGTCACCGTCACGTTCGGCGCGCTCTCCTACGCCGGGATGCTGCGGATCACCGTCGTGTCCGATCCCAGCCGGATGCCGGACGTGGCCGTGCTGACGGCCGCCCTGCGCCAGGAACTGGGCAGCGCCGCCCGCTGACCGGCGCGGCTGGCGGCCCAGGTCGTGGTGGTCCGGGAAGAGACTATCGCCACGCGTCGCCTGGTTGCCATCGGCAGACGGAACCCTGAGGACTGCGCCGCCGCGCTCGCGCTCGCCTTCAACGAAGCCCAGCTGCGGAAGGCGGCCCTGGTCGTTCCAGCAGGTAGGAGGGCGTGAGGTCAACAGGTGCGCCTCGTTTCGAGTGAGGGTCGGTCACATCGGCTGCCAATCACGATTCATATATTGCGCAGAAGCGGGTCGGTCTCGTCGCAGAGAATCACCGGCGACCCTGATGCCGTGACACGAACCAAGTACTCCAAGGAAGCGCTGGCCCGCGATGACGGCCTCCGCCGGGTCAGGAAGATCACCTGGCGCGTCGGTCTGCTGTCCGCAGCGGCCGCCGCCGTCATCGGCGCCAAGTTCGCGCACTTCACGGCGGCGCTGCCGCACCTGTCTGTAGACGGCTCGTCATCATCCGCCGGGTCGTCGTCCACGGGGACCTCGGCCGGCACGTCCAGCTCGTCGGGGATCTCGTCGTCCTCGGGGGTCTCGTCGTCCTCGGGCGGCGGCGTCGCCACCAGCGGTGGCTCGTGAGCCGACGTCCGTGATACCAAGCGCGGCCATCGCGACCGCTACCAGCCCGCTCTGGTTCACCACGCGCGCCACCGGTCTCATCGCGCTTGTGCTGCTCACCGGCACCGTGGTGCTCGGCATCGTGACTTCGGTCCGGTTCGCCAGCCCGGCCTGGCCCCGGTTCGTCACAGTCTCCCTGCACCGTAACCTCTCCCTGCTGACGATCACGTTCACCGGGCTGCACGTGCTTACCACGATCACCGATCCGTTCGCCTCGATCAGCGTGGTCTCCGTGGTTGTCCCGTTCACCTCGGGGTACCGGCGAATCTGGCTCGGTTTCGGCGCGGTCGCCTTCGACTTGCTGCTCGCGGTCCTGGTGACCAGCCTGCTGCGGACGCGGATCAGGCCGCGCGCGTGGCGCCTGGTGCACTGGGCCGGCTACGCCTGCTGGCCGGTCGCTCTGGTGCACGGGCTCGGCACCGGGACCGACGGCGCGGCCCGGTGGGTGCTCGCGATCACCGCCGTATGCGCCCTTGCGGTCGTGTCGGCGGGGATGTGGCGGCTGGTCGCCGGCTGGCCCGGGCACGCGGGAGTGCGGGTGGCGGCCGCCGCGGCGGCCGCAGCCGTCGCGCTCGCCACGGCGGGCTGGGCCTGGACGGGGCCGCTCGGTCCCGGCTGGGCGCGCCGGGCCGGCACGCCGGCCGGGCTGCTCGCGCGCTCCTCGGGGAACGGCGCCACCGCAAGCGCCGGGTCAGCCAGCGGAGTCAACGGGGGGAGCGGAGCAAGCGGCATTCGTTCGGGATCGTCCGTTTTCCCCGCACTTCCTTTCCGGGCGCAGCTCGCGGGTACGGTCGCGTTCGCACCGGGGCCGGCCAGCGGGGACCGCACCGTTACGCTCGCGATGGCCAACGGGAGCGCGGTGCGGCTGAAGATCGTGATCAGCGGGCCGGCCGTGCAGGGCGGCGTCGCGATGACCGCGAGCAGCGTCACGCTCGGCCCCGCGTCCGCTCCGGCCCGGTACGCCGGGCACGTGGTCGTGCTTGAGGGGCCGGTGATACAGGCGACCGTTTCCGGGTCGGGCCAGCGCCTGTCCCTGGCCATCGACCTGACTAGCCAGTCGAGCACGGCGGTCACCGGCACCGTCACCGCGCGGCGGGCACGCGAGTGACGCCACGCGCCCGTGGGCGGGCAACGGCGGGCAGCGAAGGGGCGTAATCGAGTGGAGGGGCTACCCGTGACGGGTGAGATAGTGGAGCTGGCAGGCGACGCGGCGGACACACGGGCCTCCTGGGCCGCTGGAAGCGCGGAGCTGCCGAGAGTCCTGCCGCTGGTACCGGTGCAAGGCCTGCGCGCCCACGAGGGACGGTACGGCGGGCCCGGGCTTCGCGGCACGGCGCTGATCGCCGAGGTGGAGCGGTCCGGGCTGACCGGGCGCGGCGGGGCGGCCTACCCCACGGGCAAGAAGCTGCGCACGGTGCGCGAGCGGGCGGGCCTGCGGGGTGCGGTGGTGATCGCCAACGGCATGGAGTCCGAGCCGGCCAGCGCGAAGGACGCCGCCCTGCTCGCCCGGGCACCGCACCTGGTGCTCGACGGGATCGCGCTGGCGGCGGAGGCGACCTCGGCCCGGGCGGCGTACCTGTGCGTCAGGCGGCCGGCGCAGGCGGACGCGCTCGCCGCCGCCATCGCCGAGCGCGGCGGGTATGACCCGGTGCCCGTCCAGCTGGCCCTCGTGCCAGAGCGGTACGTGTCAAGCGCCGAGTCTTCCCTGGTCAGGTACCTCAACGGCGGCCCGGCGCTGCCTGAGTTCACGCCGCCGCGGCCGTTCGAGCGCGGTGTGCGCGGCCGGCCGACGCTGGTGAGCAACGTGGAGACGCTGGCCAACCTAGCGCTGATCAGCCGGCACGGCGCAGGCTGGTTCCGCTCGGCGGGGACCGCGTCCGCGCCGGGGTCGGCGCTGGTCACGGTGTCAGGCGCGGCACGGTCCCCGGGGGTCTACGAGATCGCCTTCGGCACGCCGGTACGAGACGTGCTCGCACTGGCCGGCGGCGGCGGCGAGATCGGCGGCGTGCAGGCAGTGCTAGCGGGCGGCTACTTCGGCAGCTGGCTGCCGGGCGGGGCCGCGCTCGGCACGCCAGCCGCCCCGGACACGCTGAGCGCGGCCGGGGCGGCGTTCGGCGCGGGCATCTTCCTCGTCCTGCCGGCCGAAGGCTGCGGGCTGGCCGAGACGGCACGGGTGGTCCGCTACCTGGCAGGCCAGAGCGCCGGGCAGTGCGGCCCGTGCCTGAACGGCCTGCCGGCCATCGCCGACGCGCTTGAACAGGTGGCCTTCGGCGCGAGAGGCAGCGGCCGGGGCGCGCACGGCCGCGCGCTGCGCTGGCTGCGCGACCTGTTCGGACTCGTCGAGGGGCGCGGTGCCTGCCACCTGCCCGACGGTGTGGCCCGGCTGGCCGCCAGCGCGCTGCGGGTCTTCGCCGACGACGTCCGCCGCCACGAGCGTGGACCGTGCCTCGCCGCCCACGGCCGCCCCGTGTTCACGGTGCCGCCCGGGCCAGCACAGGCAGCCGCACCAGCACGGGCGGCGACGGCCCGTACTCGGGAGGCACGCGGATGAGCAAGCGGTTGCGGGTGAACCCCATCCTGTGCGACGCACACGGCGTGTGCGCCGGACTGCTGCCCGAGCTGATCAGCCTCGATCCGTGGGGCTACCCGATCCTCGCCCCCGGCCCGGTGCCGGCCGAACTGGAATCACTCGCCCGCCGCACGGTCGCCTCCTGCCCGGCACTCGCACTGCTCCTTGAGCCGTCCCTGCCCGCCCTCGCCCGTGAAACTCGCTAGCCGGCCGGCACGCTTCCGCCCGTAGGGCCGCCCTCTCGCTTGCGCGTTCGCCTACCGGACGCAGGCCCGGGGGTCTTCGGCGCCCCGCCTGGCAGCGGCCGAAGCGTGGGTACTGGCTCCTAACGATTCCTTCAACCGAGGCGACATCCGGAGGAACCAAAGCTGGTTGAGGAGATAACTCTCGACCAGGCGCTGCGTCCCAGTCGACTCTTAATCCGCAGGCTCGGGGTTCAAGCCCCTGGTGGCGCGCGCCTACAGTGAGCTGGGTTTACGACCTGCTCGGCGGTTCGACCGTAAGGGTCAGGGGCAGGCCGGCCCGGTCGTAGCCCCCGGTAACCCACCAGCAGGCCCTCGTCATAGCGGAGCGTTCCGACCGCTTCGGGTATCGCGTGCAGGACCGGGCAGTCCGCCTCGGCGCGAGGGATCGTGACCGGGAGCCGTCCGCCGGGTTCGACCCGGCCAAGCAGCACATCCGCGAGCGCTTCACCGAATTCCTGGCCGGGCAGCCAGGCATAGCCGACCGCGGCGACCTGATCGGCCCAGGGCGCGAGCACCGGCATGCCCGCGTTCACCACCACGATCACCCGCTCGCAGGCGGCCGCGACCCGGTGGATCAGGCGCGACGAGGGACTGGAGCGGACGGGCATCGACTTCGAGACGAGCCTGGACGGACTGGGCCTGCTGCTCCGGCCGTCCGCTTTCTGGACGGGCGAGCCCATCTTCAGCTTCGACCAGGAAGAGCACCGCCCCCATGTCCTCACGTACGCCGCGCAGCCCAACGGCCGCTCGGCCGGCGGCAACGGCACGGCGCCCGACCTGGCCGACCGCGACAGCCTGGCCGTGCTGCTCGGACCCACCCGGGCCGCCGTGCTGCGCGCGCTGCGAGCACCGCGCGGCACCGCCGAACTGGCCGCTGCCGTGCAAATCAGCCCGGCGTCGGCTTCCGAGCACGCCAAGATCCTGCGCGATGCGTCATTGATCGAGACCCGCCGCGAGGGCCGCGGCGTGCGGCACTCGCTGACCACGCTCGGCACCGCGATGATCGGCACCGACCTGGATGGCTAGCGGAAGGACCGGCCCACAGGAACGAGACTGAAACCTGGCCGAGGGTCAGTCCTTCCTGGCGACGCCGCCCAGGACGGTCAGGGCGCCGACGTGGACCGTGACCGCGCCGGGATCAGGCCGCCACTCCCATATCTCGGTCAGGCCCGGCTCGACCAGCGTCAAGTCTCCGAAGAAGGCGGCGATCTTCTCCCTGGTGCGGGTGCCTTCGCCCCGGGTGGCGCCCCGCCAGGACTCTCTCAGCTCCCGGCCCAGCTCCGAGACCGGCTCGCCGCCGTCTACGTGGCCCGGAGCCAGCTGGGCGTGGGAGATCACCAGGCAGCTGCCCGGGGCCATGGCCTCCCGGTAGGCGGCGACGCACCCGGCCGGGTCGGCCTCGTCCGGCACGTGGTGCAGCACGGCACCGAGCAGCACGGCCACCGGCCGCGCGAAGTCGATCAGGCCGGTAGCCTCCGCCGCGGCCAGCACCTCGGCGGGCCGGGTCAGGTCGCCGCGAACGGCCCGGGTCAGCGGCGTGGCGAGCAGTGCCCTGGCATGGCTGATCACCACCGCGTCAATGTCCACGTACACGGTCCCGGCCCCAGGGGCCGCCCGCTGCGCCACCTCGTGCGTGTTGTCGGCCGTGGGCAGGCCCGAGCCGATATCGAGGAACTGCGTCACGCCCGCGCCGACGCAGAACCGCACCGCACGCCCGAGGAACGCGCGATTTTCCCTGGCCAGCAACGGCAGCTGCGGAACCGCCGCCGCCGCCTCGACGGCAGCGGCCCGGTCGGCCGTGAAGTTGTCCTTGCCGCCAAGCCAGTAGTCGTACATCCGCGCCAGGTTGGGAACCGACACGTCGATATCCCTGGCCCAGTCAGCCATCCCCACCATACCCACGCAGGTTAGCGCTCTCGTGCCCTCACCGCGACTCAGGTCACGAACACCAGTCCGCGCTAGGCCCGGCCCGCCGGCCCGTCGGCTGTCATAGCGAGGCCAGCCGCGGGTCGTCCCACCGCCGCCCTGACTCTCGCCATGCCGACTTCCCTGGTTCAGCGGCGCAGAGGTCGCCGATTTTGCGCGGTGTCATGACCATGGCGACAGTGGACGTGAGAGCGCGCGATTGCCCGGTTCCGCACCAGGCTTGCGTGGACCGCACATCCGGGCACCGGCGTCGTGCCGTGGATTCCCGGCTAACGCGTTAATTCCGCTCATCACGCAAGTTCCGGTGTTACCGCTGTGCCCGGGGAGGCCGGCCGGCTTGGGCCCGCAGCCCTGGAGCTGGCGACCCGGGACGCCCAGACGAGCCAGATCGGCGCTGCGGGTAAGCGATTCTGCCCGTGCACCTACTAACGTCCCTAATCAGGCGGTTACTTGCGCGCTGCTGTGGCGGCGGGGGCCGCTGTGCTGCGGCGGATGACCAGTTCCGTGGGGACGATGGTCGTGTCGTTCGGAAAAGCGGGGTCGGAGACTTTGCGGAGGAGTTTCCTGATGCTGAGGCGGCCCACGGCGGCGAAGTCCTGGCGGACGGTGGTGAGCGGGGGCCAGAACGATCCGGCCGTGCCCATGTCATCGAAGCCGACGACGCTGACGTCGCCGGGGATGTCCCGGCCGAGCTCGTGCAGCGCCCGCATCGCGCCGAGCGCCATCTCGTCGTTGGCGGCGAAGATGGCGGTGACGTCCGGCCGGCGGCCGAGGGCCAGGCCGTGGACGTAGCCGGAGTCGGCGGTCCAGTCGCCGCGAAGCACCTCGGGCGGGGTGATTCCCGCCTCCAGAAGGGTGCGCTCCCAGGAGTCCGCTCGGTGCGCGGCCGAGAAGGATGTCTCCGGGCCGGCGATGTGCCAGACCTGACGGTGCCCGAGCCCTAGGAGGTGCCCGGTGGCTTGCCGGGCCCCCAGGGCCTGGTCGGTGTCGACCACGGTGTAGCCAGGGCCAGCGGCCGAGTCGACGACGACGACCGGGATGCCCGGCGGCAACACGAACTCGGCCCGGTCGAGGAAGCGCGCCTCCAGGATGATCACGGCGCCGTCGACCGCCTGCGCGGACAGCCGCTGGTACGCGCCGGATACGCCGCGCAGGGTCGGGTCGTAGATGGGCATGAGCAGCACCGAGTAGCCGCTGCGCGACGCCTCGGTCGCGACCGCGTCCAGGGTGCGGACGTTGCCGAGGGTCTGCAGCGTGGTCATGATCACACCGATGGTGTGGAAGTGGCCGCTCTTGAGCGCGCGGGCCGCCCCGTTCGGCCGGTATCCAAGGGCCTGCATGGCCTCGAGCACGCGGGCGCGGGTGGTGTCATCGACATTGGCCTGGCCGTTCGACACGCGCGAGACGGTCTGCGACGACACGCCGGCCAGCCGGGCGACGTCCGCCATCGACGGCCGTTGCGCTCCTGCGCGTTGCCCCTCGGTCTCAGCCATGGTTCCTCACGTTTTCAAATCGATGCTTGCGCGACATGTTAGCCGCGAGTTATGTTCACGTAAACACGGTGATGTTTACGCAAACATACCCTGGACAAACGGGACAAACCAGACCGTCAAAGCTCCGCGACTTGTACCTCCAGGCAAGACCGCGGGGAACTGCCCGCGGAGACGCACGGCACCTGATCGAACAGGACGAAGATGTCAGCCAACTCGCTAGGCGCGGCGGTATCCCCGGTTGGACCGCGCCCAGGCCGCCAGCGCCGGCCCGCCAAGCGCGGGCGGTGGGCCGGCTGGGGGTTTGTCGGGCCGTTCATGGTGGTCTTCGCGTTCGCGCTGATCGTGCCGATCGGCTACGCGATCTACCTGAGCCTGTTCCGCCAGCAGCTCATCGGCGGCAACGCGTTCGTTGGGCTGTCCAACTACAAGACCGCGCTGAACGACCCGCAGTTCTGGGCGGCGGTGCGCCGCATGCTCCTGTTCCTCGTCGTGCAGGTGCCGGTCATGATCGTGCTCGCGCTGCTCGCCGCGCTCGCGCTTGACAGCGCCCGGCTGCGGTGGGCGCCGCTGTACCGGCTGTCGATCTTCCTGCCGTACGCCGTTCCCGCCGTCGTCGCCTCGTTCATGTGGGGCTTCATCTACGGGACGCAGTTCGGCCTGGTCGCCCGGCTGCGGACGTTCTTCGGCGGGCACTTCCCCGACCCGTTGAGCAGCAACTGGGTGCTCGCCTCGATTGGCAACGTCGTGACCTGGGAGTACGCCGGCTACAACATGCTGATCTTGTACTCGGCGCTGCAGGCGGTGCCCAGGGATCTGTACGAGGCGGCCGAGATCGACGGGGCAGGCCAGTTCTCGATCATCCGCTGGATCAAGCTGCCCGCGCTCCGCGTCGCGCTCGTGGTCTCGCTGATCTTCTCGGTCATCGGCAGCCTGCAACTGTTCAACGAGCCCGCCATCCTGCACTACATAGCGCCCGACACGATCCCGATGAACTTCACCCCGAACATGTACGCCTACAACCTGTCGTTCGCGGGCCAGGAGTACAACTACTCGGCCGCGATCGCCATCGTCATGGGCATCCTGACGATGATCATCGCCGCCGCCGTCCAGTGGTACGGGCGCAGGAGGGCGGCATGAGCGTGACGCAAACCCCGGTGGACGCCGCGGTGACCGACGCCGGCCGAGGGCCGGACCGGCTGACCCGGCGCCGAGGGAGCACCCGCAAACGGCACTCCGTCATCCTCAACGTCCTCATGACGGCCATGCTGGTCTACGCGCTGCTGCCGCTGTTCTGGCTGGTCGTCAACTCGACGAAGACGGAAGGCGCGCTGTTCAGCACCTTCGGCCTGTGGTTTGGCGGGAAGTTCGCGCTGTTCAGCAACATCCACCAGGTCTTCACCTACGACAACGGCATATTCGCCCGCTGGCTCGGCAACACGCTGCTGTACGTCGTGGCCGGCGCCGGCGGCGCCACCGTGCTCGCCACCCTCGCCGGCTACGGCATGGCCAAGTACGACTTTCCCGGCAAGCGCGCCGTCTTCGCGATCGTGCTCGGCGCGGTGGCGGTGCCGGGCACGGCCATCGCGGTGCCGACGTTCCTGCTGTTCAGCGACCTGCACCTGACCAACACGCCATGGGCGGTGATCCTGCCCTCGATGGTCAGCCCGCTCGGCTTCTACCTGATCTGGGTGTACGCATCCGAGGCCGTGCCGACCGAGATCCTCGAGGCGGCGCGGATCGACGGGGCGGGCGAGTTCCGCACGTTCTTCGTCATCTCCAGCCGGCTGCTCGCCCCCGGCATGGTGACCGTCTTGCTGTTCACGGTGGTGGCGACCTGGAACAACTACTTCCTGCCGCTGATCATGCTGAGCACCCCGAACTGGTACCCCCTGACCGTGGGCCTCAACGACTGGAACATGCAGGCGACCACAGCGGGCGGCCAGGCCGTCTACAACCTCGTCATCACCGGCTCGCTGCTCACCGTCATCCCGATCATGGCCGCGTTCCTCTACCTGCAGCGGTACTGGCGCTCCGGGCTCGCCGCCGGGTCGGTGAAGGCATGACCGCGAGGACGCAGCCAGCCACCGTTCCTCCTCTTCCTCCGTCCCCCGACCCTGACATCCGCAACAGCCCGGCAACAGAAGAACAGTAGAGAAAGGCGCATCGATGCTGAAAGCCCCTCGATCTCGTATCGCCAGAACCATGGCCGGCGCGGCCGTCGGCCTGGCCGCGGCCACCGCGCTCGCGGCGTGCTCAAGTTCCACGTCAAGCTCCGCTCCCGCCGCCAGCTCCGCCCCGGCCGGCGGCAGCGCCAGCGCGAGCTCGTCGTCGGCGCTGTCCCAGCCGGCCACGCTCACCTGGTGGGCCTGGGCGCCGCAGGACAAGCAGCTCGTCGCGGCGTTCGAGAAGGCCTACCCGAACATCAAGGTCAACCTGGTCAACGCCGGCACCGGCACGGCCGAGTACACCAAGCTGCAGAACGCCATCAAGGCCGGCTCCGGCGTGCCTGACATCGCGCAGATCGAGTACTACGCGCTGCCGCAGTTCGCGCTCGGCGGGTCGCTGGCCGACCTCGGCACCGCCGGCCTCAGCAGCGACCAGGGCCAGTTCAGCAGCGCCGTGTGGGACTCGGTCCAGGTCAGCGGCAAGCTGGTCGGGCTGCCGCAGGACACCGGCCCCATGGCGCTGTTCTACAACAAGACGGTCTTCGACAAGTACGGCCTGACGGTCCCCACCACCTGGGCGCAGTTCGCGGCGGACGCAACGAAGCTGCACGCCGCCAACCCGAAGGAGTACCTCACCAACGACACCGGCGACCCCGGCTTCACCACCTCGATGATCTGGTCGGCCGGCGGGCACCCTTACGTCGTCAGCGGGACCAGCGACGTCACCATCAACCTGTCCAGCTCCGACTCCGGGACGCAGAAGTTCGTCAACCTGTGGAGCCCGCTGGTCAGCGGCGGCGACCTCGCGCCGATCTCCTCGTGGAGCAACCAGTGGTACACCGGCCTGTCCAACGGGACGATCGCGAGCCTGGTCACCGGCGGCTGGATGGGCGTTGACCTGGAGAGCGGCGTGCCGACGGGCAAGGGCGACTGGCGGGTCGCCCCGATGCCGGAGTGGGCCGCGGGGACCGCGGCGAACTCGGAGAACGGCGGCAGCGCGGACTCGGTGCTCGCCGCGAGCAAGAACCAGGCCGCCGCGGCCGCGTTCCTCCAGTGGATCAGCACCGGCCAGGGCGCGCAGCTTTCGGCGTCGACCGGCGACTTCCCCGCTTCCACCACGATCCTGAACTCGTCGTCCTGGCAGAACCAGCCGCAGGCCTACTTCGGCGGGCAGGCGATCAACCAGGTCCTGTCGAAGGCGTCGGCCGACGTGCTCCCCGGCTGGAGCTACCTGCCCTTCCAGGTCTACGCGAACAGCATCTTCCCGAACACGGTGGGCCAGGCCTACACGGGCAAGAGCACGCTCAGCGCGGGCTTGTCGGCCTGGCAGCAGCAGTCGGCCTCCTACGGGTCGCAGCAAGGGTTCAGCATCACCAGCAAGTAGCGGCTCCCTCGCCGCTCGTTCACCGTGGCCGGCCGGGAACTTACCGGTTCCCGGCCGGCCACGCCACGCCACGGAAGGAAACAGCTCCGCGATGCAGTTCGCCATCGGCGACACCGACTTCCTGCTCGACGGCTCGCCGTTCCGGATCCTGTCCGGCGCGCTGCACTACTTCAGGGTCCACCCCGGGCAGTGGGCGGACCGCATCCGCAAGGCCCGCCAGCTGGGGCTGAACACCATCGAGACCTATGTGGCGTGGAACGCGCACGCTCCCGCGGAAGGCGAGTTCCGCCTCGACGACGGCCTGGACCTCGGCCGGTTCCTCGACCTCGTCGCCGCCGAGGGAATGTTCGCGATCGTCCGGCCAGGGCCCTACATCTGCGCGGAGTGGGCCAACGGCGGGCTGCCCACCTGGCTGACCGCGCAGGGATCCATCATCCGGAGCAACGACCCGCAGTACCTGGCCGCGGTCAACCGCTACCTGTCGCAGCTGGCCCCGGTACTGGTCCCCCGCCAGGTCGACCAGGGCGGCCCGGTCATCCTGGTCCAGGTTGAGAACGAGTACGGAGCATACGGGTCGGACAAGGACTACCTGCGGGCGCTGGCCAAGTCGCTGCGCGGAATCGGCGTCACCGTGCCGCTGACCACGGTGGACCAGCCGACCGGATCGATGCTGGCGGACGGGAGCCTGCCGGAACTGCACGCGACCGGGTCGTTCGGGTCGCACGTCGCCGAGCGGCTGGCCGAGCTGCGCCGGCACCAGCCGTCCGGGCCGCTGATGAACGCGGAGTTCTGGGACGGCTGGTTCGACGACTGGGGTGCTCATCATCACGTCACACCCGCCGCGGAGGCGGCGCGCCAGCTGGAGGAACTGCTGCGGCTCGGCGCGTCGGTGAACCTCTACATGTTTCACGGCGGCACCAACTTCGGCCTGTCGAACGGGGCCAACGACAAGGGCACCTACCGGCCCATCGTCACCAGCTACGACTACGACGCGCCGCTTGACGAGGCGGGCAACCCGACCGCGAAGTACTGGGCGTTCCGTGAGGTGCTGGCTCGGTACGGGGCGGTGCCGCCCGATCTCCCCGCGGCCGCGGCCCCGGCCCCGGCCTTCGACGTGCGCCTCTCCCAGGCACTGCCATTGTGGCGGGTGATGGAGCAACTAGGGGCGTGGCACCGGGTTGACGAGCCGGTCAGCGCCGACGACCTCGGTCAGGCCCAAGGGCTCACGCTGTACCGGGCCGCCATCGACGCGCCCCAGGAAGCCGTGCTCGAGGTCGGCGAGGTCCGGGACCGGGCCCAGGTGTTCCTGAACCAGCAGCCGGTCGGCGTGCTCGCCCGCGACCACCATGACCGCGCCCTGCCGCTGCCGCCCGGCGCGCGCGGAACGCTCGACCTGCTGATCGAGGATCAGGGCCGGGTCGATTACGGGCCGCGGATCGGCGAGCCGAAGGGACTGATCGGCCCGGTGACCGTCGGCGGGGAACCGGTCCGGGGCTGGCAGGTGCTGCCGCTGCCGCTCACCGACGTGACGCCCGCCGCCGCTGCGCTGCGGGCGCTGCCCGCTGCCGCGGTCACCTCGCTTGCCGGGCCTGTCTTCGCCCGCGGGACCTTCGACCTGCCGGGTGACGCGGCGGCCGGCTCGGCGGACCTGTTCCTCGCCGTGGCCGGGCTTGGCAAGGGCATCGCCTGGCTCAACGGGTTCTGCCTGGGACGATACTGGTCGCGCGGCCCGCAGCGAACGCTGTACGTGCCAGGGCCGGTCACCAGGAAAGAGGGCAATGAGCTCGTCCTCCTGGAGCTCGGCGCGGCAGCCGTGGGCCAGCTGCGGTTCGTGTCCGCGCCCGATCTCGGGCACACCGAGTCCTGAGCGCCGAAGTGCGACATACGCCGGGCATCCCCGGGGACGACCGGGAAGAAAGGCAGCACACCGATGCCTCCGATTACCAAGCGCGTCAGCCGGCTCAGCGACGGGCGCGAGCTGATCTACTTCGACGACGCGGACACCACCCTGCCGCCCAGCCGGCCGGCGGACACCCGCCCGCCGGCTCCCCGGCCCGCGCTGCCCGAGCTGCGGCAAGACCCGCTCACCGGGGAATGGGTCTCGATCGCGGCGGCCCGGCAGGACCGGGCCTTCCTGCCGCCCGCCGACCTGGATCCCCTCGCTCCGTCGACACCGGGCAACCTGACGGAGATCCCGGGCGATTACGATGTCGCGGTCTTCGCGAACAAGTCACCGTCATTCGGCCCAGGACTACCTGAACCGGGCGAGACCGCCTGTCTCGGCGGCATCGCCCTGGGCCGGTCCGCGCCCGGCTACGGGCGGTGCGAAGTGATCTGCTTCGGCCCGCAGCGAACCGGGTCATGGGCGGATTTCAGCGTCTCCCGCGCCCGCACGGTCGTTGAGGCGTGGGCCGACCGCACGGCCGAACTGTCGCGGCTGCCTGGTGTGCGGCAGGTCTACGTATTCGAGAACCGTGGGCCGGAGATCGGTGTCACCCTGCATCACCCGCATGGCCAGGTCTACGCCTACCCGTACGTCACCCCCCGGACGAAGAGCCTGCTTGACTCGGTTGCCTCCTACGGCCCGAACTTGATGGGCGACATCCTGGCGTACGAGGCCAAGTCCGAGCGGGTGCTGATCGAAGGCGAGCACTTCACCGTGTTTGTGCCGTTCGCGGCCCGCTGGCCGGTCGAGATCCACCTGCTGCCGCACCGGCCCGTCCCCGACCTGGCCGCGACCACTGACGGCGAGCGAGACGAGATCGCCCTCCTGTACCCCCGCATCCTGCGCGCGCTTGACCGGCTGTATGACACGCCGACCCCGTACATCGCCGCCTGGCACCAGGCACCAGTGCACGCCGGGCGGGACGAGATACGGCTCATGCTCCAGGTCACCTCGCCGCGGCGGGCCGCCGACAAGCTGAAATTCCTGGCCGGCTCGGAAACCGGGATGGGCGCCTTCATCGGCGATATCAAGCCGGAGGCGGCCGCGGCCCGGCTTCGTGACGCCCTCGACCGGGCGATAAGGGACGAGCGGTCATGAGGACGACGGAGTCGACTCCAACGTGCCCGCGGTGATCACGGCCGCGGCCTGCCTGGTGTAGCGGCCCCTTTGTTCCCTGCGGCTGGGGCATCGGGCCTCCCGCGACCGACGTTCCTGCGGTACCAGCGGGCCGCGCCGGGCGAGGCGCCGCCGACGACGCCTCGCCCGGCGGCGAACCGCACCGAGCCGCTTGCGCCGATTTAATGGAAATGATTACCATAACGGTATTCATTTTCAATAGCCTCCGCGCCTTGCGGCGCTTCCCCACTGGGAGTACACGGTCATGCGAACCCGTTCCGGCGTTCTCGCCGTTGCCCTGCCGCTGGCCGCGGCACTGCTTGCGAGCGCGTGCTCGTCGTCATCGAGCGCCGCGGGCGGCAGCTCGCCGGCCGCCGCCTCGTCCACTGCCAAGATCACCGCCATCGGGGCCGAGAACGAGTACGCCGACGTCATCGCGCAGATCGGCGGGAAGTACGTGCAGGCCTCGTCGATCATGAGCGACCCGAACACCGACCCGCACACCTTCGAGGCAAGCCCGGCCGTCGCCCGCGAGATCAGCGCCGCCAAGCTGATCGTGCAGAACGGCGTCGGCTACGACAACTGGGCGGCCACGATCGAGAACGCCGCCCCGAGCAACGGCCGCCAGGTCATCAACGTCCAGCAGCTCCTGGGCCTGCCGGACAGCACGCCCAACCCGCACCTGTGGTACGACCCCGCCACCATGCCGAAGGTGGCCAGCGCGATCGCCGCCGGCCTCGGCCAGATCGACCCCGCGCACGCCTCCTACTACAAGGCCAACGCGGCCTCGTTCACCGCCAGCCTGACCGCCTGGAACAGAGCCATCGCGGCATTCAAGGCGGCCCACCCCGGCACCCCGGTCGCGACGACCGAGCCGGTCGCCGACTACATGCTGCAGGCCGCGGGCACCGACAACCTGACGCCTTTCGCGTTCCAGGCCGACATCATGAACGGCACCGACCCCTCGCCGCAGGATACGGCGACCGAGAACTCCCTGTTCACCCAACATAAGGTCAAGGTGCTCCTCTACAACCAGCAGGTCACCGACTCCCTGACGCAGTCCTTCATCAAGCTGGCCAACGAGAACGGCATCCCGGTCGTCGGCGTCTACGAGACCATGCCGACCCCGGGATTCGACTACCAGTCCTGGATGCTCGCCGAGGTTAACGCCCTGGACAAGGCCGTCACCGGCAAGGTCTCAACGGTAAAGCTGTGATGCCAGTCCAGGGCCAGGCAGTGCGGGCCGGGACCGAACTGCTGCGGCTGGAGGGGATCGGTGCCCGCGCTCAGTTCCGTCCCTTGATCCCCGAACGAGTGGTGCCTCTCCCGAAGGCACCTGGCAATCCGAACGAGTGGCGGGCGCTGCGGGCAACCGCCACTCGTTCGGAAAACTGGGTTTGCCCTGGTTAGCAGTCGACGAGTTCGGGGCTCTGGTTGAGGAGCTGGGCGCGGGCCGAGGTGAACTCGGCGAGTGCGGCGGTCGCGGACGGGCGGAAGACGGCGGCCCGGTGGCAGTTCTGGAACGCCAGCCGGACGCCGTAGCGGCGCTCGACCGCGGCGCGCATCGCGTCGCTGGCCATCAGCCGCAGCAGTTGGCCGCGGGAGGCCTCGTCGGGCGGCGGGACCTGGTTGCCGGCCAGTTCGCCGCCGCCTTCTTCCAGGTCGGCGATGAGCCCGGTGATCAGGTTCCAGGCGTACGGCAGCGAGGTGCGGACGCAGTCCAGGAAGGCGGCGTCGTCCACCTCGCCGCGCTGTGCCTGGTCGAGCAGGTCCGCCGGTACTGCAAGCGACATCGTGAGATCCCTTCATCGTAACTGTCCGGTTACTCTCGCCGTTATGTTCCATGAAAATGACAACCGTTTCAAGTAAGGTGGGCGCTGGTTGTCACGGCACAGTCGGGTTCGGCAGCGGAGCGGAGAAACCATGAAGATCGCATTCGCCGGCAAGGGCGGTAGCGGCAAGACGACCCTGTCGTCGCTGTTCACTCGGTACCTGGCCGCCCACGGGCTGCCGGTGGTCGCCGTCGACGCCGACATCAACCAGCACCTGGCCGAGGCGCTCAGCGTCACCGCGGCACCGCCGGCGATGGGGGCGCAGCTGGCGGGGATCAAGGAGTACCTGCGCGGCACCAACCCGCGGATCAGCTCGGCCGCCGCCATGGTCAAGACGACCCCGCCCGGGCGCGGCTCCCGCCTGCTGCGCCACGGCGGCCCCGACCCGGTCCACGACCTCGGCGTCGATGCCCCGTGCGGCGCGCGGCTGCTGGCCGCCGGCCCCTTCAGCGAAGAGGACCTGGGCGTGGCCTGCTACCATGCCAAAACTGGCGCGGTCGAGCTGTACCTCAACCACCTGGTCGACGGGCCGGGTGAGTACGTGGTCGTGGACTGCACGGCTGGCGCGGACTCGTTCGCCTCCGGGCTGTTCACCCGCTTCGACCTGACCGTCCTGGTCACCGAGCCGACCCGCAAGGGCATTAGCGTCCACCGGCAGTGGCAAGACTACTCCGCCGGGTACGACGTCGCCATGACGGTGCTAGGCAACAAGGTCCAGTCCCCCGGTGACCTGGCGTTCCTCCGACAGCAGGCCGGCGACGACCTGCTGGCCTGTTGCGGTCACGAGCCGGCCATCCGCGCCGTAGAACAAGGGCGGCCGTTCGGCCTGGATGACCTGAGCTCCGCCACCGTGGCCGCGCTCGGAGCCATCAAGGACAGGCTCGACGCGCAGCCCAGGGACTGGGCCAGGTACACCCGCCAGGCCACGGAATTCCACCTCAGGAACGCCCGCGCCTGGGCCAGCTCCGCCGCGGGCGAGGACTTGGCGGGCCAGGTCGACCCGGAATTCACCCTCGGGCCCCACGCCCTCGCCGCACCGGCGACATGACACCCGGCCCAGGAGTTTCAGGGGGAGCTTGACATCGCCAACGCCGCGCGCGGCGATGCCTCTTCGGCCGGTGCCGTCTGCGCCGGTGGTTGCCGTTACGGCGCCAGGGTGGCGATGGTGAGCGAGTCCCGGCTAGCGTCGAGGGCCGGGGCGTCGGCGATGCCGAGGCGCAGGTGCTCGATGTGGTAGACGGCCTGGTCGAGCAGTGCCGCGACATGGTTGTCGTAGAGGGCGTAGACGATGTTCTTGCCGGAGCGGGTGCCGGTGACCAGGCCGAGGTTGCGCAGCAGGCGCAGCTGGTGGGAGACGGCGGACAGTTCCATCCCGGCGGACTCGGCTAGGTCGGTGACGGTGCAGGGGGCCTCGCGCAGCCGGGTGAGGATCATCAGCCGGCTGGGGGTGGCCAGGGCCTGGAGGGTGGTGGCGATCTTCGCCGCCGACGCGGCGTCCAGCCGCGCGGCGTGCGCGGCCTGTTCGTCTCCTCCGGTGGTTTTGTGGCCCATGAGCGCAAGCGTAGCACGTAGGAACACATGAACAGGTCTTCAAGTTATCTGGTATTGTGACCAGGTCATGCTGTCCCGTCTGGAGGAGATCGCCGTGCCCGTGAGCACGCTGGAGACCACCGCCGGCCACGTCGCGGCCCGGCCGGCGGCGCCCGCCTCCAGGCGGGCCGGGCTGCTTTCGCTGCCCGAGGTGCGCTGGGCGGCGCTGGCTACCATGCTGTTCGCGGCCGGGCTGGCCGCCCGGCTCGCGCATGCCCCCGGTGCCGTGGCGTGGGTGTTCTTCCTGGCCTGCTATGCGGCCGGCGGGTGGGAGCCGGGGCTGGCGGGCCTGCGGGCGCTGCGCGGCAAGACGCTGGACGTGGACCTGCTGATGGTCTTCGCGGCGATCGGCGCGGCAGCGGTCGGGCAGGTCCTGGACGGCGGCCTGCTCATCGTCATCTTCGCGACCTCCGGCGCCCTTGAGGCGGTGGCCACCCACCGCACCGCCCAGGCCGTGCGCGGCCTGCTCGACCTCGCCCCCGACCAGGCCACCCGGCTCGACGACGTGGGGGGCGAGCAGCTGGTGGACGCCGCGAGCCTGCAGGTCGGCGCGGTGATCCTGGTCCGGCCGGGTGAGCGCATCGGCGCGGACGGGCAGGTGCTGTCCGGCTCCAGTGACGTGGATCAGGCGACGATCACCGGCGAGCCGCTGCCGGTCACGAAGAACCCCGGCGACGAGGTGTTCGCCGGGACCGGCAACGGGACCGGCGCGCTGCGGGTACGGGTGACCAGGGCCGCTGCCGACACCGTGGTCGCCCGGATCGTCGCCATGGTCGAGCAGGCCTCGGCGACCAAGGCCAGGACGCAGCTGTTCATCGAGAAGGTCGAGCAGCGGTACTCGCTCGCCATGGTCACCGCGACCCTGCTGCTTTTCGCCGTCCCGCTGCTTGCCGGGGCCGCATTCGAGCCCACGCTGCTGCGCGCGATGACCTTTATGATCGTGGCCTCGCCGTGCGCGGTCGTGCTGGCCACGATGCCGCCGCTGCTGGCCGCGATGGCCAACGCGGGGCGGCACGGCGTCCTGGTCAAGTCCGCCGTCGTGATGGAGCGGCTGGGCGCCACGACCCTGGTCGCGTTCGACAAGACCGGCACCTTGACCGAGGGGACCCCGAGGCTGACCGGGATCACCGTCCTGCCCGGCGCCGGGTGGGGCGAACGGGATGTCCTGGCCCTGGCCGCGGCAGCCGAGAACCCGTCCGAGCACCCGCTGGGCCGCGCCGTAGTCTCCGCCGCGCACGAGGCCGGGCTCGCCCTCGCCCCCGCCGCCGAGTTCACCGCTGTCCCGGGCCGCGGCGTCAGCGCCCTGGTATGCGGCCACCGCGTCGAGATCGGCAGCCCGGCCTACCTGCTCGGCGGGCAGGCGGCCGCGAGGGCGGCCGCGCGCGTCGCCCAGCTGGAAGACGGCGGGCAGACCGCCGCTGTGGTGCGCGTGGACGGGACCGCGGCCGCGCTGCTGGCCATCGCGGATCGCACTCGCCCGGCCGCCGGGCCCGCCGTCGCGCGGATCACCGAGGTAACCCGCACCGCCCCGGTCCTGCTGACCGGCGACAACCAGCGCGCCGCCGTGCGCCTGGCCGGCGAGGTCGGCATCGGCGATGTCCGCGCGGGCCTGCTGCCGCAGGACAAGGTCGCCGCCGTCGCCGACCTTCAGTCCGCAGGCGCCCGGGTGCTGCTGGCCGGCGACGGCATCAACGACGCTCCCGCGCTCGCCGCCGCCTACACCGGGGTGGCGATGGGCCGCGCCGGGTCCGACCTCGCCCTCGACACCGCCGACGCCGTCATCATGCGCGACGACCTGGCCACCATCCCGGCCGTGATCACCTTGTCCCGCCGGGCCCGGCGCGTGATCACCGCGAACCTGGTCATCGCCGCCGCCATCATCTCCGTCCTGGTCGCCTGGGACCTGGCCGGGCACCTGCCGCTGCCGCTCGGCGTGCTCGGCCACGAGGGCTCCACCGTCATCGTCGGCCTCAACGGCCTGCGGCTGCTGCGCGCCGCCGCCTGGCGCAGGGCGTACACCGGCAACACGCGGAACCCGGCCACGCGAATGGCGGCGGGCGCCCGCTGAGCGGGTTAGCGGACCCGGGCACCTGGGACCTGCACGAACTTGCCGGCCGCTCCCAATCCGCAGGTTTGAGCGTCTACCTGGCGGCCCCAGACGTTTACAGGGACCTCAGGCGGTAACCGGACCACTGGCGGGGAATGATGCCACCGATTCGTGCTTAAGTGCCAGACAGGGGGATTGGCATGGAGGCTGGTCGGCCCGTTGGCCCGCGAAGGAAGCGGGCGATCCAGGTGGCGGGGCTGTCGTTGATCGTCGGCGCCCTAGTCGCGACGATCGCGGTAGCGGCCGACAGCACCGATCCAACGCCAACCTCTACGGGGCCGAGGCCGGCACCGCATCCGGCGGCGACGTTCGCCTCGCCTACCCGGTCGCCGCGGCCTTCCGCCTCGATGTGGCCGGTCGCGAGCACGGTGGCGGATCTGTCGGTGCCCCTGGCCGGAATGCCGCCGGTGGCCCGCCCGTCGAACATCTACGCGGACGACGGCGCCGGCATGCTCAGCCCCGCGGTGCGCGGGGTGCCGTACCGGATCTACGTGCCGAACAGCGGCGGTTCCACCGTGACGGTCATCGACCCGTCCACCTACCGGGTGATCGACAGCTACCAGACCGGGCTTAACCCGCAGCATGTCGTGCCCGGCTACGACCTGCGCACCCTGTACGCGACCAACGACCTGGGCAACAGCCTCACCCCGATCAGCCCGGTCACCGGACGGCCGGACGGCCCGGATATCCCCGTGGACGACCCGTACAACATGTACTTCACTCCCAACGGGCGGTATGCGATCGTCGTCGCCGAAGCCCGCCAGGAACTGGACTTCCGCAACCCGCACACGTTCGCACTCGAACACCGGATCAGCGTCAGCTGCGCGGGCGTGGACCACATCGATTTCGCGGCCGACGGCGCCTACCTGATCGCCACCTGCGAGTTCGCTGGCCGCCTGGTCAGGATCGACCTGCACACCCTGAAGGTGGCCGGCTACCTCGACCTGCCAGGCTCCGCGCCGCAGGACATCAAGCTGGATCCCGCCGGGCGCACCTTCTATGTCGCCGACAAGATCCACGCCGGGGTGTGGATGATCGACGCCGCGACGTTCCGGGCGACCGGATTCCTGCCGACCGGCCCCGACGCTCACGGCCTTTATCCCAGCCGCGATGCCCGCGACCTGTACGTCACCAACCGGGGTAACGGCTCGATCACCGTGATCAGCTTCGCGACCAAGAAGATCGTCACGACCTGGTGGATCCCGGGCGGCGGGAGCCCGGATATGGGCGGGGTGTCACCGGACGGCCGCGTCCTGTGGGTGTCCGGGCGCTACGACGGCGTGGTGTATGCCATCTCCACCGAAACCGGGCGATTGCTCGCCGAGATCCCGGTCGGGCCGCAGCCGCACGGGCTTTGCGTATGGCCGCAGCCCGGGCGCTACTCACTGGGCCACACCGGAGTGATGCGATGAGCAGCCCGCGGCCCAGTGAAGGTTACGGCCGGCGGGCGGGGGTGGCCGGGCTGGCGCTGGCGGCGCTCGGGCTGCTGCTGACGGGTCCGGCCGGGCCGGCGGCGTCCGGGACCGGGGATGTCCTTGCCCGCCTGGGATCTCTCACGGTGAGCGCCACGGCGCTGCGCCCAGGACCATCAGGGACCCTGACGGCCAGCGTGCAGGTCAGCACGAGCGGGCGGCAATCCGACCAACTCGACGCCGCGATCGCCGCGGGCGGCGGCACGGTCGCGCTCTATCACGAGCAAGTCAGCCTGGCCGAGGTCTCGGATCTGACCGGCTGTGGCGGCGGCATTGTTCCGCTGATGGTGGTCAAGCGGTGGCTGCACTACGGGCCGCTGCAGGTTCCCGGCCAGTCCGCAGGCCCGGCCGCCCCCGTGGACGCGACCCTGACGGTGCGGCCAGCCGCCCCGATCGCCAGCCAGACCCTGACGATAACCCTGTACTTCGCGGGCGGCGGCGTGATGCCGCTCAACCTCCCCGTTGACCGTTCCTGACCAGTGCTGACTCCCACGATCGCCTGGCCGCCCGAGCTTACCGGTATCGACGGAAAAGTGGGATGTCCCACGGGGAACAGGCTATCTTTAGGGCGGATGACGGACGGCTGCCCGCATTCGTCGGCCGATGAGGCCGCGATGCTTCAAAGCACGTGCCGATCACGCCAGGGCCTGCGTGCTGAGCAAGTGACCTGAGGTAGGTCCCGATCGGACGGGTGGTTTCTTCCTTGACCGTTGACAACCGGCTCCGCGCCGCCCACGGTGTCGTCGGCGCGATGGAGCGCGATCCGAGGGACTTCCCTGGGCTGCTCTTCGGGCGGCTGACCATGCTGCCCGCTCTCGTGATCCTGCCGTTCATGCTGACCAGTTTCCCGTTGCTGCTGATCGGCTACTTCAAGCCCGTCCCGGTGATCGCGGGCTGGCTGGTGCTCTCCGTCCTGATCGTCCCCTATGTCTGGCGACGTATCCCCTCGGTGACCGGGGCGGCCGCCTGGGGCACCGCCGGCCAGGATTGGGCCAGGCCCACGCCGCGCTGGACGCTCTGGTCGCTGGTCGCGATCTCGGTCGGGTTCGGCGTCTTCCAGGCGGTCTTCAACTCGCAGTTCGTGATCGTCCAGTACGACGCGGCGTCGTACATGCAGTTCGCCAACTGGATCTCCGCGCACGGGACGACGATCATCCCGCAGGACGCCCAGTTCTTCGGTCACACGTCGACCATCACGTTCGCGGGCGCCGCGTACTTCCAGGTCGGCAACCACCTCGTGCCTCAGTTCATGGCCGGGCTGCCGATGCTGCTCTCGCTGGGCTTCTGGGCGGGCGGCGCCAAACTCGCGGTGTTCTGGGGACCTGTGCTCGGCGCCCTCGCCATCTTCACGTTCGGCGGCCTGGTGGCCAGGCTGGTGGGCCCGCGCTGGGCGCCGTTCGCCGCCCTGGCGATCGGTGCCACCATCCCCATGCAGTACGTGAGCCGCAGCACCTGGAGCGAGCCTCTTGCGCTGATCTTCCTGGTCGGCGGGCTGTCGCTGTGGATCGACAGCCAGCGCACCTTCCGGGACCAGGAAGACGCCGGATCCTGGCGGTCCAACTGGCGGCAGCATGCGAGGTCAAGCTCGCATGTCCTCGCGGGTGTCGCCGGGCTGCTGCTCGGCCTCATTTTCCTCGTCCGGCTTGACGGGCCGGCCGACATCATGTTCGTCGTCCCGTACTGCGGACTGCTGATCCTGCGGCGGCAGCGGCAGGTTGTGCCCCTTATCGCGGGCCTGATCGTGGGGACGATATACGGCTCCCTCGATGCGGCCTTCCTTACCGCGCCGTACCTGTTTCCGGGCAACACCGTGTCGGTTGAGGGGATGTGCGCCGCCGTTATCGCGCTGTTCATCGGCACGATCGTGGCGGTCCGGTGGCTGCGCTGGCGCGGCGGCGAACTCCGCGGCCAGCCGAAGTCACGGCTGGTCCAAGCCGTGACGGTCCTCCCGTTCGTGGTGACCGCCGCCTTCCTGCTCCGGCCCTACGTCGAGCGGGGCTGGCACTCGGACTACTACCACGCGTACGCGCCGCTCAGCCTGCACTGGATCTACTGGTACACCGGACTCGCCACGATCGTGTTCGCGGTGGTCGCCTTCGCGATGCTCGGCAGGCGGTGCATCAAGGGCCAGGCCCCCGTCTGGGTGCTGCCCATCCTGGTGTTCACCTGCGCGATCCTGGCGTTCCTGTACCAGCCGGGCATCACCCCCCACCAGCCGTATGCCAGCCGCCGCCTGGTCCCCGCCGTGCTGCCCGGCCTGATCCTGCTCGCGGTGTGGCTGGCCTCGTGGCTCGCCCAGAGGTCGCGCGTTATCCACCTGGTCGACGTGCCCGGCTACCTCAAGCGAGCCCCCCGGGCCGTTGTCATCTTCTGCTGTGCGGCTGCTATCTTCCTGCCGCCGGCGATCGGGAATCTCGACGGGCTTGCCTTCAAGCGCACCTTCGTCGGCGAGATCGCGGCGGTGGACAAGATCTGCCAGGGTATCCCCAAAGGATCGTCGGTGCTCATCATCGACTACAACACGATGGACGGGCTCGGCCAGGCCATCCGCGGCACGTGCGACGTGCCGGTGGCGGCCGTGCACACCACGATCCCGGAGAGCATCGTTCCCGATAAAGGCAATGACGTCCCGGCGGCCAAGATCATCGCCGCCGTTCGGGCGATCGAGGACTCCGGGCACCACCCCCTCGTCCTCGCCGCCGAGGAAGGGGAGTTCGAGCCGCTGATCAAGCAGTTCGGTAACGGTACCGTGAGCCTCCTCCTGAACAAGTACGTAGACAACGACGCGCACATTTTGTATGGCGCGCCGCGGGGCACCAGCCCCGAGACCTTCACGATCTACAGCTGGGTGCCGGCTAAGTGACTGCCGAATAGACCGTTGCCGGAATGGTGACCGTGACGCAGAGGCCGCCGTCAGGGCGGGGGAGGGCAGCGGCCGTGCCGCCGTGGACCGCGGCGATAGACGCGACGATGGCCAGGCCGAGGCCGAAGCCGTCATGGGACGTGCGGTCGCTGAGCCGCTCGAACGGCTGGAAGATGCGGCCGGCCTCCGACGCGCCGATGACCGGCCCGGTATTGGCGACGGTCAGCTGACTGCCGTCGGCCGTGCCGCGGGTGGTGATCCAGATGTCGCCGCCGGGGACGTTGTAACGGGCCGCGTTGTCGACCAGGTTCGCGACGAGGCGCATCGACAGCACCGGATCCCCGGAGATGACCGCGGGCTCGAGCGTGGCGTGTACCCGGCAGTCGCCGACGTCCGCGAAGTCGAGGACGTCTTCCGCGGTAGTGGCCAGGTCAACGTCTTCTCTGATGGTGAGCCCGCGCTCGTTGCGCGCGAGGAGCAGCAGTGCGCCGATGAGGTGCTCGGCATGGTCCACGGCGGCGCGGTTGTCCACCGCCATGCCCCGCAGGTCGTCGGGCGTGCTGTCCGGGTTGCCGAGCACGACGTCGATGGTGGTGCGCATGACCGCGAGCGGGGTGCGCAGCTCGTGGGACGCGTTGGCCATGAACCGCTGCTGGCTCTCGAACGCGGCCTGGAGCCGGCCGAGCATGTCGTCGAACGTCTGGGCGAGCTCGCGGAGTTCGTCCCGGGGGCCGCGCAGCGCGACCCGGGCCGACAGGTTGTGCTCGGACGCGGCCCGGGCGGCCATCGTGATCTGCTGCACCGGGCGCAGCACCCGTCCGGCGAAGATCCAGCCGAAGACCGCGGCGAGGGCGAGCACCACGGCCAGCGTGATCAGCGAGTACTGCAGCAGGTGGGAGAGGGTCAGGGTCTGCTGGTGCTGCGCGCCCTGCTGCTCAAGCAGCGAGACGCACTGGCTCAGGGCGGGCTTATCGGGATAACCAGGGTTCTGCTGGGCCTGGCATTGCGCCAGGATGCTGTCCGGAACGTCCGTGCCGTTACGCAGCCGCCCCCCGACGAGGACGCGCGTCGGCTGCTGCTCTTGCCCGGACGTCGGCAGTCGCGCCATCAGGATGTAGCTGACCGCCACGATGACGGCACCGCACGCGGCAAACAGGCCGGTATACAGCAGGGTCAGCCGGGCCCTGACGGTGAGCCGAGGGCGGCTCAAATCCGGTATCCCTTACCGACCACGGTCTCGATCAGCGGCGGCTCGCCGAGCTTGCGGCGCAGCCGGGCCATCGTGACCGAGACGACGTTGCTGAACGGGTCCGCGTTGGCGTCCCATACGTGCTCGAGCATCTCCTCCGCGCTGACCAGGGCGCCGTCGCCGGCCAGCAGCAGCTCAAGGATCCCGAACTCCTTGCGGGTCAGGGACAGCGGCCGGCCGCCGCGGGCGGCGCGGTGCCTGGCCCGGTCCACGGTCAGGTCACCATGGCGCAGCACCGGCGGCGCGGACGGCGCGCGGCGGGCCAGTGCCCGCACGCGGGCGATGAGCTCGGTGAACGCGAACGGTTTGCCAAGGTAGTCATCCGCGCCCAGTTCCAGCCCGTCGACCCGGTCCTCGACGCCCGCGGCGGCGGTGAGCATGAGGATGCGCGGGCCGCCGCCGGCCAGCGTGCGGCACACCCGGTCACCGTGCACCACCGGCAGGTCGCGGTCAAGCACGATCACGTCATAGGCCGTCTGCCCCGCGGCGTCCAGCGCCGCCGCGCCGTCATGCACGGCGTCCACGGCCATGCCGGCCTGGCTCAGTCCCTGGGCGATCCGCCTGGCCAGCGTGGCATGGTCCTCGGCCACTAGCACCCGCATACCGCCATTGTGCGCCGGCCGGCATGACATCCGTCCGACATCGCGGGTAGCGCTGCTGTCACCGGCCCGCGCGTAGAACCGCAGACATGAAGCTAACGAAGCCAGCGATGCCCGACGCCACCCCCGTCGCCTGCACCCCCGTCAACTGGCCCCCACGGCGGGCCCGGCCCCCGGCGATCCGGATCGCCGCCATCCTCACCACGGTCGCCATGGCCCTGCTCGCGGCCGCGTGCAGCAGCCCGTCGTCCGCCGGCACCGGCTCGCCGAGCGCAGCCGGGCCGGCGAGCTCCTCCCCGGCCGCGGGAAGCTCAGCCACCGCCCAGTCAGCCGTCGCCTACTCCCAGTGCATGCGCGCCAACGGCGTGCCGAAGTACCCCGACCCGGCCAGCGGCGGGCAGCTACCCAAGGGCGACGCGCAGGCCTTCGGGGTCAGCGACGCCCAGTACCAGGCGGCCCAGCGCACCTGTCAGCACCTGATGCCGACCAGCGGGTCGTTCGATCAGCAGTCCCAGGAGTGCATCGAGGCCGGGGACTGCCCGCCGGCCCTGGTGCAGCAGATGCTGACCGCCGACCGGAAGTTCGCCCAGTGCATGCGCTCCCACGGGGTGCCCAACTGGCCCGACCCCACCCTCGACGCCAACGGGGCGCCCGTCTTCAAGGTCAGCGCCGCCGGGATCACCCACACCCAGACGCACTCGCCCCCGATGGAGGTCGTGATCATGGCCTGCCTGCGCACGGATCCCGCCCCGGCGGCGCTGTCATGAGAACGCGACCGCGCCGCCCGGGCCGGTGGGTGGCCGTGGGCGTGGTCATCGTGATGGCGGCCGGGGCAGCGGCGGCCTGGCGAACGGGCGTGTTCTCCCCGGCCGCCTCGTCCGGGACAGGGCAGCAGGGAGCGCCGCCGCCGGCGACCAGCGCCGTGGTGCGGGAAGACCTGGCGGCGACCACGCCGGTGAGCGCCACGCTCGGCTACGCGGGCACCTACCCGGTGAGCGGGCACGGCGGCGGAACGCTGACCTGGCTGCCGTCACCCGGCCAGGTGATCACCCAGGGCCAGGTGCTGTACAAGACCGACAACGAGAGCCCCGTGGTCCTGCTGTACGGGAGCGTCCCGGACTGGCGCGACCTGGCCGAGGGCATGACCGGGCAGGACGTCTCCCAGCTCAACCACGACCTCGTCCAGCTCGGCTACGCAAGCAGCTCGGATATCGCACCGCTCGGCTGGGCTTACTACTCGTGGGCGACCGCGCTGGCCGTGCAAAAGCTGGAAGAGCACCTCGGGGTCTCCAGCCCGTCCGGCCGCCTCGCCTTGGGGCAGGTGGTGTTCGAACCGGAGGCGCTCCGGGTCAGCGAGGTGACCGGCCACCTGGGCGGCGCGGCGAACGGCCCGGTCCTGGCGGCGACCTCGGACCGGCACGTGGTCACCATCAGCCTGGACGTCTCCGCCCAGTCGCAGGTCAAGGCGGGTGACACGGTAAGCGTGACGCTGCCGAACGGGGCGACCACCCCAGGGGTCGTGTCGGCGGTCGGCACGGTGGCGACCACCACGCAAGGACAGAACGGCAGCAGCACCACCATCCCGGTGCAGGTAAAGCTCACCGACCCGCAGGCGGCGGGCACCCTGGACCAGGCGCCGGTCACCGTGTACGTCACCACGCGGAGCGCGCGGAACGTCCTGACGGTGCCGGTGACCGCCCTGCTTGCCCAGTCGTCCGGCGGCTACGACGTCGAGGTCGTCGGGCCGGGCAATGCGCGGAGCTACGTGCCCGTGACGGCGGGGCTCTTCGACGACAACTCAGGGATGGTGCAGGTGACCGGTGCACTGACCCCCGGGGAGCGAGTCGTGGTGGCGGCGTCGTGACCGGCGGCATCAAGACAGCGCCGGCCCCTGGGACCGCGCCGACGCAACTGGCGCCGGTGCTTGAACTTGAGGAGGTGTCGAAGGTGTACCCGGGACAGCCGCCCGTGCGGGCACTGGACGGCGTGAGCCTCACGGTGTGCGCCGGTGAACTGACCGCCATCGTCGGCCCCTCGGGGTCAGGCAAGTCGACGTTGCTGCACCTGATGGGCACCCTGGACCGGCCCACCAGCGGCACCATCCGGGTGACCGGCCTCGACATCGCCCGGCTGTCCGACCGGGGGCTCGCCGCCCTGCGGGCGTCACGGATCGGGTTCGTGTTCCAGCAGTTCTTCCTCGCCGAGCACCAGAGCGTGCTCGGTAATGTCGCGGACGGACTGCTCTACGCCGGCGTCCACCGGGCGGCGCGCCGGCGGCTGGCCCTGGACGCCCTCGACCGGGTCGGGCTTGCCCGTAAAGCCGCCGCCCGGCCCACCCAGCTATCGGGCGGGGAGCGGCAGCGGGTGGCGATCGCCCGCGCGGTCGCGGGCGCGCCGCCCCTGGTTCTCGCCGACGAGCCCACCGGCAACCTCGACTCGGCCACTGGCGCGTCCATCCTGGCCTTGCTTGAGGAACTCAACCGAGAAGGGTCGACGGTGGTCATCATCACGCACGACCACGCCGTCGCCGCCCGCGCGCGGCGCCGCATCGAGGTGCTCGACGGGCACGTCATCGCTGATATCAGCTCCGTTGGAGTAGGACTAACATGACCATCGCGTCCAGCGGGCCGACCGCGGCGACCCCACCGTCCGCGACCCCGCCGTCCGCCGCCCGGCTGCGCGCCGGAGACCTGACCGCCGTGGCCAGCGTCGGGCTGCGGACCCGCAAGCTCCGCGCCGGGCTGTCGGCGCTCGGCATCGCGATCGGCGTCGCCGCGGTGGTCGCCGTCCTCGGCCTCGCCGCGTCCGCGCAGGCCGCGGTGCTGAGCGAGATCGCCCGGCTCGGCACCAACCTGCTGACCGTCAGCAACGGACAGAACGCCGCGGGTAGCACCGCCGAGCTGCCGGCCACCGCGCCGGGCATGATCGCCCGGCTGCCCGGCGTCACGCAAGTGCAAGACACTGGCACCATCGCTAACGTCTACGCCTACAAGTCACCGCGAATCCCCAGGGTGCAGACCAACGGCATCGGGGTGGTTGCCGCGACGCTCAACCTGCCCGCCGTCACCGCCACCGGCGTCGCCCAGGGCCAGTACCTGAACGCCGCCACCGCCCGCGAGCCCGTCGCGGTGCTCGGCGCGGCCACGGCACAGCTGCTTGGCATCGACCGGGTCCAGCCCGGGATGCGGATCTGGGTCGGCCCCAGCCCGGCGGAAGGCATGTGGTTCTACGTGGCGGGCATCCTCAGCCCTAGCCCCAGCGCCTACGCACCGCAGATCGACTCGGCGGTCCTGGTCGGCTTCCCCGCCGCGGAGCGGTACCTAAACTTCGACGGGAACCCATCGGTGATCTACGTCCGCACCACCCCGAACTCGTCGGCCGCCACCACCAGCGTCGACAACCTGCTGGCGGCCCAGGCCAGCCCGGAGAACGCCGGCCAGGTCACCATCTCCCGGCCGTCGGCCGCACTCGCCGCCCAGGCCGACGTCAAGGGAGCGCTCGACACGCTGTTCCTCGGCCTTGGCGCGGTCGCGCTGCTGGTGGGAGCGATCGGCGTCGCCAACATCATGATCATCTCCGTGCTTGAGCGCCGTCAGGAGATCGGGCTGCGCCGCGCCCTGGGAGCCACCCGGGGGCAGATCCGGGCCCAGTTCCTCACCGAGGCGATCATGCTGTCCCTGGCGGGCGGCGCCGTCGGCGTCCTGGCCGGCGCCGCCGCCGTCACCGCCTACGCCGACGGCCACACCGAAGCCGTCATCATTCCCGCCGACGCGTGGGTCGGCGGGCTGGCCGCCGCGGTGGTCATCGGCGCCCTGGCCGGCCTGCTGCCCGCCATCCGCGCCGCCCGCCTGTCACCGACCCAGGCACTCTGGAGCGTCTGACGCCTGCTTAGGCCGGTGTTAGCCGTTCCCCCGCGTTGATTGGCACGTCGATGGTGTTCTCGGCAGGCGCCAGCGGGCATGTCCAGCGCGGGTTGTACCGGCACGACGGGTGGTACGCGAAATTGAAGTCGATGACGATGTGCTGGCCGTCGGATCCGAGGTCGGCACCCTTCGCCGTGTCGAGCACGTAGCGGCCGCCACCGTAGCTGGCGCCGCCGGCGGTCGCGTCCCTGACCGGCAGGAAGAGGCCGCCACCGTACTGGTCCAGCCACCACAGCGCGAGTCGCCGGCCAACCGGGGCGGGAATCGTGACCCAGCCGGCCTGCTCAAGGCGGGTGACGCCGTCCTCCCCGGTGTCGACCTCGAATCGCTTGGGCTCCGCCACCGGCTCGACGGGCACCACGAAACGCAAGCCCGGGTCGTAGGGCCAGTAAGGCACGCCGGTGACCCGCAGCGGGTCGCCTTCGGGCAGCGCGCTCTGCGGATGCGAGCTCATCAGCCCGGCGCGCCCCGCTCGCCACAGCCCGTGCGCCGCCGCGGGATCGGCCTGCTCCCGGACGCGTGCGTACAAGACAGCGGTCGCGCGCCTCCAGTCCGCGAGCTGCAAGGCCGTTACGGTGTCCATGACCATGACCGTACAGGGGACGGCACCGGTCGTGACTCAGTGACCGCCTGGCTCAGCGCCGGTACCCGTGCTTGCGGACGATGGCGTCAAGCGCCGCGGTGGCCTTGGCCTGGTCGCCGCGGAGGGCGCCCAACTCGGCGGCCGACAGCTGGGTCGCCAGGGTCCACGCATTCCGTTCCCGCCGGCCGTCGACCTTAGCAAGCCGGTAGAACACCTGACCGTCGGCACGCATGATCCACTCCCAGGACATCACGCCGACCTCGCCAGTGGAACGGACGTTGACCTGGGCGATTACCTTCGGGGAAAGCAGCGCCATGGATAAAGCCTCTCGCCGGGTGACCCCTTGGGCGGATGTCCCGGTTACCCGGGCCGGCCACATTGCTCTGACCCGACTGAGGCTACTGCAACCGCTGCAAAGGATTGCATAACGCGGCCGTTGCGTGACGCACATCACATTCGATGCCCAAAAATGAAGCGACCTTGGGCCCCGAGGGGCGCCGTGCTCGCTCTCTGAGGCAGAAATCGGGCATCGGCCCGCCCGTGGACCCGCTTCTCGGCATCTCCGGGGCCGCGGGGACCGCCGGATTAGCCATAAGGTCGGACTAATGCAAACGTTTGTTCACGCCTTGGTCTAACTCTAGCGTCAGCTCTGGTATATTTCCTCGGCCCAGCCGCAAGGCGGCTCGCTCAGTACGTCACGCGCACTTCCGGGGTCAGCGGCACGGCCTGGCAGGCGAGGACGTAACCGTCGGCCAGGTCCGCCGCCTCAAGTACCTCGTTGTGCGCCATCTCCACCTGGCCGGCCACCAGCTGGCAGGCGCAGGCGCCGCAGATTCCCTGGCGGCATGAGTAGGGCGCGGCGAGCCCGGCACTGATGAGCACGTCGAGCATCCGGGTGCCCGGCGGCCAGGGCAGCGTCGTGGCCGTGCCGTCAAGCTCGACCGACAGCGTCGCCGCCAGCCCGCCGCCGGCGCTGGCCGCCCGTGGTTCGGGGAAAGGAGGTTCGTCGAACGGGTTCTCCGCCAGCGACAGGAACCGCTCCGTTCGCACTCGCTTAGCGGGCACGCCGAGCTGCCCGAGCCCCGCCCTGACCACCGTGAGGTACGGGTCGGGCCCGCAAACGTACGGCTCCCACCCGGCATACGGCTGGGCCAGGGCCGCGATCCCGGCGGCCGCCGGGATCCCCTGCACCGAGTCAAGCCAGTGCACCACGGCAAGCCGGCCGGCGGCCGCGGCCGCGAGCCTGCGCAGCGGCTCGGAGAAGATCACCGAGCGCTCGTCGCGGTTCGCGTACACCAGCGTGACCCGGCCGCGCCCGGCGGCCAGCACGGACTTCAGTATGGAGATGACCGGCGTGATCCCGCTGCCCGCCGCGAACAGCAGGAAGTCGCCGTCCAGCGACTCCGGGCAGAACGTACCGGCCGGCGGCAGCAGGTCAAGGACGGTGCCCGCCGTTACCGTGTCCATGAGCCAGTTCGAGGCGTACCCGCCGGCCGTTCGCTTGACGGTGATCGCGGGCGGCTCCTCGGCATGCGGTGAGGAGCACAAGGAGTAGCAGCGAGCCACCGACCCGGTCCGGTCGGAGGGAACGCGAACGGTGACGAACTGGCCCGGGCGGTAGGCGAAGGCAGCGGTCAGCGACGGCGGCACGTCAAGCACGAACGAGGACGCGTCGCCAGTCTCGCGGATCACCGCCGCCACGGTCACCTGGTAAAAGTCGCGCACTGGGCTCTGCTTGCTCAGCGGTAAGCGCTTGCTCATACACGGGCGGCGACACCGCCAGCCGCCCGGACGCGACCGCGGCGTCGATGCTGGCCCGCAGGGCGGCGCACCCGTCGACCAGCGCGCTGCGGGTGCCCGCGGCGGCCCGGACGCGGAACTCCGCGCAGCGATCTACCGCCGCGGCGCTCCACTGCACCGACGTGTGCTGCGGGCTGAACTTCACCACGTCGGCCGTCGCGCCGCAGCGGGCGCACTCGACCGGCTGCGGGGCGGCGTAGCGCTCGTCGGCCGCAGGCGCAGCACGGCCCGCGGCCCGCCGCGCCACCTCAGCCTGCCGTTGGCGCGGACGGGACCTCGGCTGAGACCTCGGCCGCCGGCGGCCTGGCGGCCAGGTTCTGCGCGACCTCGGCCTCCCACCCCTCCACCGCCCGGGTGGTGTCCACCTCGAACTCGTACCGCGCGACCATGTCCGGCTCGACCTCGTCCGCGTCCCGGTAGAACTGCTCGTACCAGCGCCGCAGCTGGTACACCGGCCCGTCCTCCGCGCACAGCAGCGGGTTGTCCACCCGGCTCTTGTGCAGCCAGATCTCCACGTCCTGCTCGAATCCGAGGCCGACGAACTTCGCGAACTTGGCGCCGAACTTGGCGGCCGCCTCGTCCGACATCCCCGGCAGCCGCTTGACGATCACGCCCCACTGCAGCATGAACGACGTCGGGGTCACCGGGTAATGGCAGTTGATCAGCACGCTTTCCACGGCCATGCCGTGGTAGTCCTGCCACAGGTAGTCGATCATGTAGGAAGGTCCGTAATAGGAAGCCTCCGAACGGAGGGTGACTTCGCCTCCTCCGCCCGGTCCTCCAGCACGGGCGGTAACCGGCCCCACGTCGGGCCGCGCCCTGGTCCGCAGGTACTGCGTCGCGATGTGGCCCTCGAAGACGTTCTTGAAGTAGGTCGGGAACGCGAAGTGGATGTAGAAGAAGTGCGGCATGTCCACCACGTTGTCGATCACCTCGCGGCAGTTCGCGTTCTCCACCAGGATCGAGTCCCAGGTCCAGCCGGTCCACCCCGCTGAGCCTGCCCCCTCGATCAGCGGGATGGTCACGTCGTCGCCCGGCGGGTTCCCCTCCGGGTCGTGCCAGACGAACAACTGCCCGTTCCGTTCCAGGGTGAGCCAGGACCGGGTCCTGGCGGCCGGCGGCACCCGCCGCGCGTAGGGGATCTGGGCGCAGCGGCCGTCGCCGCCCCAGCGCCAGTCGTGGAACGGGCAGGCGACCTGATCGCCCTTGATGGTGCCCATGGTCAGGTCACCGCCCATGTGCCGGCAGTACGCGTCGAGCACGTGCAGTTCCCCGGCGGCGTCGGCGAACACGACCAGCTTGGTGCCGAACGCCTGCACCGCGTGCGGGCCGCCGCCGGCCGACCCCGGGCCGCCGTCGCGGAAGGACGCCGCGAGCCCGAGGCAGTGCCAGCCGCGCGCGAACCGCTCCGGCGGCCTCCCGGCGTCGATAATCCGCGGACGATCAGTGCCCATCGCTCTAGCCATACCCATAGACTAGAACATGTTCTAGTCTTGTGGCGATGGGCTGGACCACAAAGAAGGGACTGCACGTGGCCGAATTCGGTGCATACGCAGGGCCGGAGCCGGCCGTCGTCGCCGCGGTGGCCGACCTGCTCCCCATGCTCAGGCAGCGGGCCCAGGAGACCGAGGACAACCGGGACGTGCCGGCCGACTCGGTCAAGGCACTCACCGAGACCGGGTTCTTCCGGCTGTTGCAGCCGGCCAGCTACGGCGGGCTCGAGGCGGACCCGATCGCGTTCTACACCGCCGTGCGGCTGCTCGCGAGCGCCTGCGGGTCGACCGGCTGGGTGGCGTCCGTGCTCGGCGTGCACCCGTGGCAGCTCGCCCTGTTCCCGCCGCGGGCGCAAGAGGAAGTCTGGGGCGCCGACCCGGCCACCCGGATGTCTTCCTCCTACGCCCCGACCGGGCGGGCGCGCGCCGTCGCGGGCGGGTACCAGCTGACGGGCCGGTGGAGCTTCTCCTCCGGCGCCGGGCACGCGACCTGGGTGCTGCTCGGCGGTATCGTGCTCGGCGAGGACGGCAAGCCCGTCGACTTCTGCACGTTCTTGCTGCCGGCCAGCGACTATGCCGTCGACGACGTGTGGGACACGGTGGGGCTGCGCGGCACGGGCAGCAACGACATCGTGGTCGACGGCGCGTTCGTCCCCGCGCACCGGGCGCTCAGCTTCACCGACGTCAACCGGTGCGCCTGCCCCGGCCAGGAACGCAACCCCGGGCCGCTGTACCGGCTGCCGTACGGGTCGGTGTTCACGTACGCCATCACGACGCCGGTCATCGGCATGGCGACCGGGGCGTACGAGGCGCACGTGGCCTACCAGCGGGACCGGGTCCGCGCCGCGTACGCGGGGGAGAAGGCAGGCGATGACCCGTTCGGCCAGGTGCGGGCCGCCGAGGCGGCGGGCCTGATCGACGCCGCCTGGCTGGCGCTCGAGCGGAACATGGCCGACCTGATGGCGCTCGCCCGGGCCGGGGAGAAGCTGCCGATCCCGCTGCGCCTGCGGGTGCGGCGCGACCAGGTGACCGGGACCGCGCAGGCCATCACGGCGATCGACCTGCTCTTCGAGAACTCCGGCGGGCGGGCGCTGAAGGCCGGGACCCCGCTGCAGCGGTTCTGGCGGGACGCGCACGCCGGCCGGCTGCACGCGATCAACGACCCGGAGCGCGCGCTGTCGATGTTCGGCCGCGGCGAGTTCGGGCGCGACCCGGCCGCGCCCGGCGCGATGTTCTGAGCCCCGTGTTGCAAGCACTGCGTTCTGAG